>ODAJ011836104.1_pt1 | contig 33961 bp, 31 predicted proteins | sample 1539241 | NCBI WGS metagenome assembly ODAJ01 (sample SAMN02144231, study PRJEB22623) | gut metagenome | biome: sheep rumen | host: Ovis aries | place: New Zealand
AAGTTGTGACGATCAACCGCAAAGATAGATGCGGACAATTGCGTAGCAATTGGCTTTTGGCTATGCCAAAAGTTGTGACGATCAACCGCAAAGATAGATGCGGACAATTGCGTAGCAATTGGCTTTTGGCTATGCCAAAAGTTGTGACAGGGGTTTGGGGTATTCCTCAATCAAGTTTTAGAGTGAAACTCTAACCGGTATGTGCCAGGTCTGCCACATTTTTTGAAAGTGAAAATTACATTTTCGGGGTATCAAAAAAATCGGTTGGTAGACCTCTCGCTCTGCTCGCAAAGGATAAAATTAGGTTTTAAAAATTATAAAAATGTGGTAGACCGCGTAAGCGTGTTCTTCAAAAGTCGGCAGGACGATAAATGTCTTGTCGGCTTTTATTTTTTGCGGCAAATATCTATATATTTTAAAAAAACACTCCGCAAAATGCCAATTTTGGGGTATATAGTGTAAGGGTTAAATTACGGCTGTAACACAGCTGAAAAATTCTGAACTTTGAAAAAGAAAACACGCAAGACAACGGCGATGTAGTATAGCAACAAAACGGGTACATTACTTTGCAAGTTAGCCGTGCGGCAAATACGCCAAGACTTCCGTAAAATTTATGGAACGAGCGATAAATATTCTGCCGTAATACAAATGCTATTTGCGGGCAAAGACCTTGCAAGGGGACAATGATACTTCCGCATAGTCATAGCCCGAGCGTTAAAAGCGTCGCAGGCATTGAGTGCGGTTTAGATAATGTTGGAAAGGGTGAGAAAAGCACTGTGTAGCTTCCTACATTAACTTACATATATGATAATAAACTTGACAATTGTGTGTCTGTGTATATAATACGTATGTATGAGGATGGTAATTGAATATGAGTGAGTATTTTGGTCTTGTCTAATTGCATGAAAGGGAGGAAAAATGAATTATAAATTTAAAAGAAAGAAATATAATAATATATAAAATTGCCTATGAATATCTTGTTTCAATTTTGCCTGAAGGAGTTTGCGAAAGTGATTTAGATGGTTATAACTGATTTTATAGAATTTGCAAAAACAAAATTAAATGAATGATTTTAGTTTACATAATGAATATATTTACCAATAATTGAATAAAACCATAGTAGTATAAAATCCCGTAATAAACAAATAATACAAGTTGTAAGGAGGTTCAGACAAAACCTCCGTATGGCTTGTATTTTTTTATTTAAAAATCAAAACAGGAGGATATACAATTGAAAGCAACAGGAATAGTAAGAAGAATAGATGATCTGGGCAGAATAGTTATCCCAAAAGAGATAAGACGAACTCTGCGTATAAGAGAGGGCGACCCGCTGCTGATAACGTTGACACAGCTCGCAAACACTGATATTCAGAGGGATAGAGCGGTGCTGCTTGCTGAAATTCTAAATAAATTGGGGGATAAATGGAAAATATAAATATAAAATTTGCGGTTACATATAAATTTTAATTAAATTTAGCACATACAATTTTCTTATTTGTGTGCATAAAAAACGCAATACGGCAAATAGACAAGGGGGCAAAAAGCATTTGTTTTTGCTATTTGCTCCCTCCGTCTTGAACGTAAATTTTGAATATATACTTGACTGCATATGTGCAATGAGGTTCAATGCAGTACATCCACATATTTTCCGTCAATTACATCTTTCAAATACTGTCCGTACTGGTTTTTCATCATATCCTTGCTGTTTTCAAGTACCTCATCGGCACTTATCCAGCCATTAAGATATGCGATCTCCTCTAAACAAGCCAATTTTCTATGCTGATGCTGTTCTATTGTTTTTACAAAGTTAGAAGCATCAACAAGGCTTTCGTGTGTACCTGTATCAAGCCAAGTGAATCCTTGACCAAGCAATTCAACATTAAGTTCGCCTTTTTCGAGGTAAAGCCTGTTAAGGTCGGTTATTTCAAGTTCGCCTCTTGCTGATGGCTTTAAGTTCTTTGCAAGGTTAACAACTCTATTGTCATAGAAATATAAGCCGGTTACACAATAGTTGCTCTTCGGCTTTTCGGGCTTTTCTTCTATACTTATAGCTTTGCCGTTTTCGTCAAACTCAACGATGCCGAAGCGTTCAGGATCGTCGACATAATAACCGAATACCGTCGCACCCTTGCCCGATTCGGCATTTTCTACGGCTTTTTTCAGGCGTTTCTTTAAACCGTGTCCTGAAAAAATGTTGTCACCAAGTACCATCGCCGCGGTATCGTCACCAATAAAATCTTCACCAATAATAAATGCCTGCGCAAGTCCATCGGGACTTGGCTGAACAGCATAACTAAGGCTTATACCAAACTGTGAACCATCACCCAAAAGTGCCTCGAATCTCGGCGTGTCCTGCGGTGTAGAAATAATAAGTATGTCCTTGATTCCCGCCGTCATCAAAACAGACAAAGGATAATAGATCATCGGCTTGTCATAAATAGGCAGAAGCTGCTTTGATGTTACTTTCGTAAGAGGATAAAGACGTGTGCCCGAACCGCCAGCTAAAACTATACCTTTCATATGCAAACCTCCTTATCGATTGCTGTACATCTTTTCGTAGTAATTTTGATATTCGCCGCTTATGATTTCTTCCCACCATTCGCGGTTGTCAAGATACCATTGTATAGTCTTTTTGATACCGTCCGCAAACTTTGTTTCGGGAAGCCAGCCTAATTCATTATGTATCTTGGTCGGGTCAATAGCATAACGCATATCGTGGCCTTTTCTGTCTGTAACATAAGTTATAAGGCTTTCGGGCTTATCCAATTCTTTGCAAATAAGCTTTACAATATCAATGTTTCTCATCTCGTTGTGACCACCGACGTTGTAGACCTCACCAACTTTACCGTTATGAATAATAAGGTCGATAGCACGGCAGTGATCCTCCACATAGAGCCAATCACGGACATTAAGACCCTCGCCATAAACGGGTAAAGGCTTGTCGTTAAGCGCATTTGCTATCATCAAAGGTATCAGCTTCTCGGGGAAGTGATACGGTCCGTAGTTGTTTGAGCAGCGCGAAATAGTCACAGGCAAACCATATGTACGGTGGTATGCCAGAACAAGCAAGTCCGCCGAGGCTTTAGAACTCGAATAAGGGCTTGAAGTATGTATCGGAGTTTCCTCCGTGAAGAATAAATCGGGTCTGTCAAGCGGAAGATCGCCGTAAACCTCGTCGGTTGATACCTGATGATAACGCTCAATACCAAACTTACGGCAAGCGTCCATGAGTACAGCTGTGCCTAAAATATTTGTGCGCAGAAATACCTCAGGGTTCTCGATTGAACGATCTACATGGGATTCCGCCGCAAAGTTTACAATGACATCGGGCTTCTCCGACTCGAATATCCTGTAAATAGCCTCTCTGTCCGCAATATCCGCACGGTAAAACTTGAAGCGCGGATTATTCATAACAGATTTTAAAGTCGATAAATTGCCCGCATAGGTCAATGCGTCTATGCAAATGATGTTATATTCCGGATATGCATCGAGCATGTGGAATATGAAGTTTGAACCAATGAATCCGGCTCCGCCGGTGATGATGAGTTTTTTCATGGTATATTCCTCTTAATTACTTTATAGTTTAGTTTTCCGCCTTTATCTTTGAACGACAGTATAATTGCACATTTTGCCAACATCTTCTAATGAAAGTTCTACGTAAAGGGTCAGGGTAATTTGACGCTTACTAACACGAAATGCAAACAGTGTAGTTATAAAATCATACTTATCATAATTACCATTTCGCATTATTCTTGTTTATATTCTGAACTCAGCAAAGAATACATTACCATATTTACAAATCTACCATTTTTAAAAACAGAGTTTCTTTTTATTCCTTCTTGAACAAAACCAACTTTTTCGTATAAATGACGGGCTCTTTTGTTATTTTCGAGGGCTGATAATTCAATACGTTGCAAATTTATATTATAAAAAGCGTGGGAAAGCATAGCTTTCACCGCAAATGTACCTATACCCTTTCCTTGATTATTTTTATCACCTATCATGATATGTAATTCCGCAGACTGATTTAAAAAATCTATGCCTGTAAGACTTATCAGTCCTACAATTATATCATTTTCATCTACAACAGAACATCTTATTGTGTTATTTCGATTTAACAAATAATTGTCAAACCATCTTTCGTCAATACATAGATTAATAAAACGATATGGTGCTCCTAACAACGCAATTAGTTCAGGGTCATTTCTCCATTTGTTTATTATAGTTAAGTCTTTTTTTTCAAGTTCTCTTAATCGATACATTGCATCACCATCTCAATTATGTATTTTATATCTGTTACTGAATGTCTTTGGTCGCAGGGCAACGGCAAAATATTCAATGCAAGGTTATATTCCGCACTGTCTTTTGGCATATCATTTACGACATTGGGCCAGAGCGTGGGAATATAGATTTTCTTTTTTTGCAGTGCTTTGCGTATTTCAGCGCCGTTTTCGATATAAAGCGGATACGCAAAGGCTCCGCGCGGAACGGTTAATTCAAGCTTGTTTATTTCGCTTAAGCTGCTGTGGTACAGCTTGAAATTATCGGTGCGTCTCTGCTTGACATAATCATAGTCTATCGCATGCAGAAGATTGTCCGTCAGCTTTGACATTTTTTTTATCGGTTCTTTATCAAACAATTCGTTGTTTGCAGCGTATTCTCCATAAAACTCGGATGCTGTTCTTTCAAATCTGCCCAGCAAAAAATGCATACGCTCAAACGATTCGTCCTGTGGATATTCTTTTTTCGAAGCCACATCAGTATATAGGAATGCTCCGTCCGGAACCCCAAAAAACTTACGGCATGTGTATAACGTATCCGTATTTTCGACTGGCTCATCATAATAAGCTTGAGCGTTATCTACAATAACACGGTCATACTTTGTCTTTAATTCCACAATATAATCTCTTGTAAGCTGTCCATAATAATTCATCACATACAGCCATGTGTCATCTTTGAGTTTTATATTCTGTGGCATAAAGCTTTCGCTTATGTTATAAAAACTCATCTCAACATCATATTTTTTGCATAGCTCAAATACACTGTCACACATAAAATAGGGCAGTGCTATTTTTTTTATATTCTTTGCTTCAATAATATAGGCAAGACAGCTTCTGCCGCAATTCAAAGCAACGGCTTCACTGTGCAGCATGGGAAGTCTGTATGTATCAAGTTCTATATAACCGCCGTATTCTTTCATTTAATAAAACCCATCCGTATTTATTTTAGTTTGATTTGAATATATTTTTCTTGGTTATTCAACACCTCTTGCAAACGTTCCGAAGTGTCAAATTTTAATACCAGTGTTCCTATTGCTTCATTTGCTCCGGAAAAACCGCCAATCGAAGTTCCTTTATCGACCCACAAGTCACGTTCAATCACATTTCCCGAAATATCATCTGAAATATATAATTCATCAAAAGTACCCGGAAGCTCACTGTGCAGAATTATTTCTGCCCAATTCCCGTTATATGGTCGTTGAACAACATCTACAACCGGCATGCCTACTGCAGCACGGACAGCATTTGTAACCAAGTCTGTTCCTGTAGCATATCTGAGCATTTCTGCCAAACGATTACCGCCGCCTCTTGGTGAAATTTCCATAATATATGGTGTACCGTCTTTGCTTTCCCTGGTTTCTATATTATAAATAGACGTTTTCATATCAAGAAGTTTAAGCAATCTCTGTATTTCTTCGGTTAAAACCTTTTGATTTTCTAAAGAAATAGAGGTCGGCCAGCTATATGCTGCGGGAGTATACGGATTTTCCGCTGATTTATCAAAATATTGACTTGAAAATGATACAAATTCAAGTTTGCCGTCAACCGAAAAGCTGTCTGTATCCGAAGAATAACCTTTTTGTTCAATAAAATCTTCGATAATAAACTGACTGCAATGAGAAAAAGAAAGCGCATTTTTAATACTTTCTTCCAATTCATTTGGAGTATCTACTTTGGAAACACCTTTGCTTCCCGCCGAATCGACAGGCTTTACAATAACCGGCCAATGAAAACTTTCTATATCGTTTAAAGCTTCGGATATATTATCATAGCTTTTTGCCGTGGGAACATTAAACCCGTTTTCTTTCAAAAAGTTTCTGAACTTGCCTTTGTCCTGAAGTATTGACACGGATTTATATGAACCAACCGAAGGAAGTCCGAGTTTTTCCGTAACATAAGCCATTGTAACAACACCCGGATCACAAGCGAAGGAAAGAACGCCATCCACATGGTGGGATTTTGCCACTTCAAGAACGGCATCTTTATCTATAATACTTACATTACAATATTCATCGGAATATTTGTGTGCAATATTATCCGGTAAATAATCACATGTTATAGTATAAATACCCAGTTTCTTTGCAGCTTCGATAACCGGCAATATGTATCTTGATCCACCTAATAACAGTAGCTTTTTCATTATCTTTTCTCCTTACTTCCTGCACGATAAAATAACTTCGCATATCCTATCAACGTCTTCAAGACCCAACTCGGAATAAAGCGGTAAGGTCAGCACTCTCTTACTTATATGCAAAGCAACAGGAGTTTCGCTGACATCATATTTCCCGTGAAATGCCGAAAAAGTATTTGTAAGCGGATAGAAATACTTTCTTGCACCTATACCGTTTTCCGCAAGTTTATCAAAAACTTCGGCGCGGCTTGCTCCAAAAACTTTTTCTTCAATAACAACAGGAAAATATGCATAATTGCTCTTAACATCCTTTTGGATTATGTTAAGCTTAAGTCCATCAACATTATCAAGGTTCTCTCTATATCTTTCAACAACGAGCCTTCTTTTTTCTATTTCTTCATCAACGTGACGTAGATTGCACAAACCCATTGCCGCGCAGAACTCATTCATTTTGGCGTTGGCACCTACGCCCGTTACTTCTTCGGGTCCTCTTATACCAAAATTCTTGAGTTCATAAAGAATTTCACCAAGTCGTTTATCCTTGTAGCATACGCATCCTCCCTCAATGCTGTTGAACACTTTTGTAGCATGGAAACTGAAGCAAGAAGCATCGCCAAACGAACCTATGCCTTGTCCTTTATATGTTTCGCCAAATGTATGAGCTGCATCATATATTACTTTTAATTCATATTTCTTCGCAATACGCTCTATCTCTTCAATGTTGCATATATTGCCATATACATGTACAGGCATTATTGCACAGGTATAGTCTGTTATAAGGCTTTCGAGCTTTTCAGCATCAATTGTATATGTATCTGGATCAATATCACAAAACACAGGCTTTAATCCGTTCCTGACTATCGCATGAGTTGTTGATGCAAACGTGAATGGGGTAGTAATGACCTCACCCTGCAAATTCATTGCCTGAAGAGTAAGTTCCAATGCCATATGGCCATTAGTCAGCAAGTCGATATTTTCAACACCCATATATTCACATAATTGCGCCTGCATTTCTTTATGTTTCGGACCCATGTTAGTAAGCCAATGGGTATCCCACATTGATTTTATTTCGTTAAAGTATTCATCAATTTGAGGCATGGATGATTGTGTAACAAGAATTTTATTGCTCATATGTACTCCTTTATAAATTACGCTTTTTCATAATATTTTTTTAAAAAACCTGTAAGATAGATAAATGAATCCAATTTAAAAAATGCCGACAGCAATATATATATTATCGCACCCAAAATAACTTGAATAATTAAAGTTGCAATATCAGGTAATTTTAAAAGCTCAACAAAACTTACGCAAAATCCCATAAGTACAGCTAATATAATTCCGGGAAGTATATCCATTAATTGCTCAAAATAGGTATAATTCAACAGTTTTCTATTAGGCCATGTATTTATTATTTGTCCAAGGACTTCAACAATAAGTAGGCTATACGCCATTGCCATAACACTTATAGGTGCCGTTATAGCCAATGCTGTTAAGCCAACAAATTTTTTTAATATTTCGAGCTTTAGGAATAAATCGCTGCGGCCCAATGCTTTTATTGCATTTAAATTTGCTGTATGTATGGGCCAAAACATATAAGTTACACAAAATATTCTTAAAAACGGCACGCATGGCAGCCATTTTTCTGTTAAAATCAATCTTACTACCGGAGTTGCTGTAAAAGCAAGCCCCATCATCAAAGGAGACATTATATATGTGCTTGTTTTGATCGCGCGACTTGTTATTGTTTTAACTCGTGCGATATTATCTTGCTCTTTTGCCATAGTAGGTAGAAGAACGCTGTCAATAGATGTGTTAATATTCCCTACAATCAGTTTTGGAAATTGTTCTCCGCGATTGTATTGTGCTAAATCTGTCGGTGTATAAATTTTACCTATAGCAAGTTGGCGTAAATCTATATATATATTGTCAATCAAGCTTGATACCAACATTTTCCAACCAAAATCAAACAAGCCTTTTAAGCGTTCAAAAGAAAACATTCTTTTAGGGCGCCATTTTACTGTAAACCATAATATTGTTGTATCAACAGCCGCATTAAATAGCATTTGTGCCACAATAGCCCAAACACCAAAACCAAGATAAGCCATTGCAATACCTATAACAGCTGCGCCTATTGTGCCACCTAAAGTTGCAAAGAAAAACCTTTTAAATAACATATTCCTTGCGACATATGCTTGCTGTACGTTTTTAACCCCTGATATTATCAACATGAGACTTAACACCCTAATAACTGCTGTTAATTCGGGCATATTATAAAACGCTGCTATAACAGGAGCAATCAAAAACATCAATGTATACAAAAACAAACATATAATAATATTAAAATAAAATACACTTGAAAAATCCAAATCATCGGCATCTTTTTTTTGTATCAGTGCATTACCCATTCCGCTGTCTACAAACACTTGCATTATTGTTGTAAAAACTGTCACGAGCGCAATAACACCATAAACAGCAGGATCTAATAAACGCGCTAAAACAATTGAAACGATAACGGTAACACCTTGGGCACCACAACGCTCCGCAAATCGCCAGATAAAATTTGAAAAAACCAATTTATTACTATTTCTGGACAAGTCAATATCTTCCTTTCCGATTCATGATATAAATAAGTACATTTATCATTATAATGAAAGAACATCGTCCCATTTAGCCTTGGCATCAATATATTCATTCGCTATCATTTCATCAAACAATCTTATATTATTATTTTGTATATTTTTATCAAGAAATATAAATGAATTTAAATCTACATTTTGTATTTCTTCACACGGAAATATCTTATAACCTTTTTTTAAATAATATTCATACATGCTTGTATCAGTTCTCATATAAACTTTTTTTCCTAATCCAAGGGACCCATTTATATTTCCCATTCCTTGTTGTCTATCGTTATTAAATAAACATATCTGCATTGTCGAAAGAAATTTCACATATTTTTCCAAATTCATAAAATTTGTTACTGGAACAAATTTTTCTCCAAAAATTTCTTTTCCACGACCAATAACATATTCTATATATTCCTTATCACCATACGACAGGGGACAAAAAATTTTAATATCATCATTTGAATATTTTTTTAACATTTCAAAAGCATCAATGTGACAGTTTGTTTTTGTTCCTGAATTCCCAACAAGTATGTTTATGACCGCATCTCTATCATTTTGTCTGTATACACTATAATCTATTTTGACCATTGGATCATTAGGCATCGGTGCAATAAAATGTTTTTTTTCTATACCAGTTAATTCAACAAATTTTTCATATTCTCCATTAATAAGAAAAACAAAACCCTTGCATTTTTTTAAAAAATTTCTTTTTAAAAAATTCTTAATAATAGTTTTTAGATTTTTGCTTTTTCCCTTAAAGTGATAAAAATCTCCACCCCAAAATTGAACTACAGTTTTATTTATGATATTAGATCCACATTTCATCAAGCTTAATATTAATTTGATATTAAAAAAACCTGAAAAAACAACCAAATCAGCCTCATTTAATTTATTTTTTATATTTTGAGGCAGATGAAAAAGATGATTATTTATAATAAAAACATCTTTTTCATCCGAAAGTATATTTGATATTTTATTATTTACTATAAAAGCATTTTCATAATCCGCATAATACAATTTCATAAAATTAATGTATCCAGCGGTAAATTTATCATTGTGAACAATATGAACTATTTTTTTGCTATCAGTACTCATACTATATCCTCCGCGACTATGTAGTCTTTTAGTCTCGTTTGAAAATATCTCTTGTATACACTTTCTCTATAACATCATTCAAACATTCGTCATATCTATTCGCAATTATTGCATCAGCCATTGCTTTAAATTCGTCTAAATCTCCAATGACCTTGCTCCCGAAAAATGTTGAGCCGCTTACAAGAGTTGGTTCATATATCACAACCTCAGCACCTTTAGCCTTAACTCGTTTCATGACACCTTGAATAGAAGATTGTCTGAAATTATCGGAGTTGCTTTTCATTGTCAGACGATATACACCTATAACACATTTTTTTTCTTCTTTTGCGTTATAATCCCCTCGATTATAATAATCATAATAACCCGCAAGTTTTAAAACTCGATCTGCTATGAAATCCTTTCTTGTACGATTGCTTTCAACTATAGCCGTCATCATATTTTGCGGAACATCCTTATAATTCGCAAGCAGCTGTTTTGTATCTTTAGGCAGACAATACCCTCCATAACCAAAGGATGGATTGTTATAGTGCGTTCCTATGCGCGGATCAAGGCAAACACCTTCTATTATCTGCTGCGTATTCAAGCCTTTCATTTCGGCATAGGTATCAAGCTCATTAAAATACGAAACCCTTAACGCAAGATATGTATTGGCAAAAAGTTTCACAGCTTCCGCTTCAGTAAAACCCATAAAGAGCGTGTCTATGTTTTGCTTTATTGCACCTTCTTGCAAGAGTGCGGCAAATGTGTGTGCAGCCTCTATAAGCCGTTCATCAGTCATATCAGTTCCAACGATTATTCTGCTGGGATAGAGGTTGTCGTATAACGCCTTTGACTCCCTCAAAAATTCAGGACTGAAAATAATATTTTTACTGCCTGTTTTTTTACGTATGTATTCAGTATATCCCACGGGAATTGTGCTTTTTATAACCATTATCGCATTGGGATTATATTTCATTACCAAATCAATAACTGCTTCGACCGCACTTGTGTCAAAATTTTGCGTAGCGGAATCATAATTTGTAGGTGCAGCTATAACAACATAATCTGCACTTGAATATGCAAGTTCCGCATCGGTTGTTGCTATAAGATTTAAGTCTTTTTCTGATAAGTATTTCTCTATATACTCATCTTGTATCGGACTGACCTTTTTGTTTATTTTATCAACTTTTTCCGGTATGATATCAACTGCATACACCTTGTGGTTTTGACTCAAAAGTGTTGCAATTGAAAGACCTACATAACCTGTGCCGGCAATGGCTACGATTGTATCTTTCATATTTACTCCATATTTTATTAAATTTATTATATATTATATTTATGTATCAAGTTTTCTTTCCCATTCAGACCACGATTCGACCTGCTTTTTATTTCTGAACAAGACTCGTTGTATGCCGTGTTCAAAAACAAATTCAAGTAGTTTCATTGAATTGTACAGAATTCCAACTTCCATAGTTAAGTAGCGAAAACCATTTTTAATATTTCCTTTCTTAAAATATTCTAAAGCAACTAATCGGTAAAATCTGGCTTTCGCTTTTTGGGCTTTTGTTTTTCCCAATGTGCTTAGTACATAATCTATTTTTTTTAGATGATGTTCACAATATAAACTTAATTTATCCGGATCTGGATAATATCTTCCAACTCGATATTTTGCAATTAAAAATTCTTTCATCCCATAACCTTTATATTTAAACAGAATTCTTGTACAAAATTCCCAATCTTGAAATCTTTTGTAGCTTTCATCAAAGCCGAATACATCATTAAGTACATTTCTTCTTATAACGAACATACTTGAGTTAAAATCCACTTTACCGATTAAAAAGTTGTAAAGAATATTACCCTGTAAAAATTCTGATATTTTAACCGTTCCGCATCCTTCTTTATTTACATTGTATCCACCACAATAAACCAAGCCATATGAATCATCAAGGGTTTCAAATACTTCTATCTGTTTTTTTAGTTTATCTTCAAACCAAAAATCATCATCATCTAAAAAAGCAATGAATTCTCCTTTTGAGGCTTTAATACCGGTATTTCTTGCGGTAGAACCGTTTTTATTTGTTGCATGTTTCAAATATACAATTTCATTGTTTTTTATATATGGTTGCAACTTTGACTCTGTTTCTAACTGACTTTTTGTGCCAATTCCGTTGTCATCAACAACAATAATTTCTTTGTTAGGATATGATTGCTTTATAACACTATTAACGGAAATCAAAATAGAATCAGCACCTTTATATGTTGGTATAATAATTGAAACTAATTTATCCAAAAAAATCCTCTTTTCTGTATTGTAGATTTAAAAGCTAAGCTAGCTTATCAGTTTCTGATTATCAAAAAATAATGCCATTATTAAAGGGAAACATGTTATTTCATGTCTAATCCAAGAGCCAAAATCTGGCTCAAAAATAAATGAAACCAAAAGAAATGCAGTAAAGCAACAAAAACATAACATATAATTATAATTTTTTTTCTTCAACAAGAAAAAAGAATCAACATAAAACTTACTCAAAAATAATTGGTAAATAACAAACGGAACATATGATATTTTTTTTAGAATAAGTTCTATAGGTAACATCATTCTAAATAAATTAATTATATAATTTATTGCCCAATTCAAGAATTCATTATTTACTTTAATCGTGTCCACAATTATACTTTGAGCGTTATCAGAATCTATCCTATGTTTGTTAGTACTTTCGCGATTGAAAATTATTTCTTTATAGTGTTCGTTTGAGATATACTTTATTACAAATACCGTAATGAGCATTAAAAAAATCATTGTAAGCAAAAAAATAAAAAAGCTTTTTTCAGAACATTTGTAAAAGTGGTTTAAACATATTAATTCCAACATTATCAAAGCGATAAATGCATAATATTCCCTAAAGAAATAACTTTCTATAACAAAAAAACAAATAACAATTAAGACTTGTTTATTTGTTTCTATGTGATTGTTTATAATTACACATGTTACAATTTGAAATAGTATAATCTGTATAGGCTCTTTACCTATATTAAATGCATATACGCCCAATAAAAACAATGAACAAAATAAAAAAAAGGCTTTTGTTATTCCAATTGTTTTTATTTTTTTTAACAAAGTAATTGTGTATATATAGCCTATTATAGTTAATAGAATTGCCCATTCTTTTAATTCGTCCAATTTAAAAAAATTTAACGTCCTATAAAACTTAACAGTAAATACATAAGAGACTGAAGCCCAGTCTGGTATTCTATTCATATATGCCAAGTACATTAGACTATCATTAAAGTATTTGTCTGGCAAAAAATTAAACTGAAAGACCTTAGCAATTATTAGTATAACAAGCACTAATATGCATAATGTTTTGTAATTGAATTTTAGAGTTAATTTATTGGTCATTTTTATCCTTTTGTAGCATCAATAGCTCGTAATCTCTATTAGGAATAATAATCATATTATTTTTGATTTTTTTTTCAATAACTGCACTTGCGCCAATTACACAACTATTCCCCAAATCTGATTTCCTGAGTATAATACAATTACTTCCTATCCAGCAGTTTTCTCCAATTCGTATTTCGCCTGTTTTAAAACCTTGATTTTTTATCGGTTCGAGGGCATTTCGAAAGCGATGATTATGGTCATATATTTTTACGCCTTCACCGAATATACAATCATTACCTATACTTACTTTTTCCATAACATTAATTGAACAATCATTATTAAAAAACACATTATCACCGATTTCAAGAAATCCACCTTTATCAATAAAAACACTAAACCTTCTGCGGAAAGTAACATTTTTTCCGATTTTTATTTGCTTCCCATATATTAATTTGAGCATCATTATCTTTATAATTGATACAATATGAAATTTAATTTTTAACAATGTAGCTCCCATTTTTTAATGCTCATCCTTTAAGTTTAATTCATCCAAACGATTCATTCTATGCTTTGAAAATTCATTGGCTTCTTTCAGCCCTTTTGCCATATCTCTAATTGAATACTTCCACCTAAACAATGCAGATAAAAATCTATGTATCCATGCTACCGGCAGAAGAAATGGCATTGTATTTAAATACTTATACCTGTGCTTAAGACTCTTGACCGATGGAAAAAAGATTTTTCTAAACCCCGAAATTGAATCATCTTCGGGCTTTGCTGCTTGTACAGCTAAAGCATTGTCGTTTTTCCCGAAAACACCGTTTTCTAAACTATATTCAACAAAAGCTTCTGTCAGTTCCTCTTCCATATACTCAACATTTTCAATCTCTGTGTTAAAGTAATTATGTAATGCTGAAGCTATATATCTATATAGCCTGCTGTAGTTTTGCTCACAGCACATATCCTTAACTTTTTCAAAGTCAATATCATTTTTATACATATTGACAAAAAGTGCTATATCAAGCAAATTTCTGATGCCTGCTCCATTTCCGACATAATGTTTTGCTGTATGAACAAAAAGATGTGTTACTAAAGCTGTCGGTTCAACAGAAAGCGCTTCTCCGTAATTGGCTTTGGCACCAAAATAATAATTATCTATTTTATCTGTATTTACGCGGAATTCCTCGCCGATTGTAGTAAACAGTTCCCAATTGAATTGATCCTTGTGGCAAACAATGCCAAATGCATCATTTTCGATTTTGTATCCTTGGTTAACAAACAATTCTTTTGTTTTTTTTAATTTATTTGAATGTAGCAAAATGTCAAAATCGCCCATTGTTCTCAATTCTGGCACAGGATAGATGTTGCGTATAACGCAGCCTTTCAGACCTATGAGCTGAATGCCCTTTTCTTTCGCAAGTTTATTTATCCTTTGGAATTCCATATACTGACGGCTTGTTGCGTTTATTGTTGCAAGCATTACTTTCTGCCACTTTGCCAGCAATTCACTGTCAGGCTTGTATGCAGCATCCAACTTATCTACGGCAGTATAGAGAAGACCGGCAATGTTTTGTGCAGTGGATTTATTGTATATGTATTTCCAATCGAGTTCTCTGTCGGCAGTTTTGGGGACGTCACTAAATATTGCTGCTCGGGACAACTCGACAATCATTCTATCGTTTTTATTCATTGGAATTATTCCTTTGATTTAATTGAGTTTAAACAATTAAAGTAAAACTTTTCTAAATTATCAGCCTCATAGATTATGTTGTATCCATGCTTTGTAACTTGTTCAGAAACGTCTTCTCTAACCATATCTTTATAAGCTAAAATTTTATCAGCCCAAGTTTCAGCGTCATTCGACAAATCAACAAATTCAAAACAGTCTAAAATTTTTGTCTCTTTTGTTATTTCTGAAGAAAACACGCAAGGCAAATCCATTGCCTGCGCTTCTATCCCAACGACAGGCAACCCTTCATAAAAAGACGGTAACACAAAACAATCCATTGCATTATACAATTCTGCAATATTTTCGGTAGCGCCGCAGTCAATAACAAATTCTTTCAAGCCTAAAGTCTCAATTTTTTTAAATATGTGTTCCTTTAAACTTCCATAGCCAACCAAAAGAAGCTTTGACTTCGGTTCTATTTCATGAACCTCATTAAAAATATCAATTAAAAAATCATGGTTCTTTTGATATTCATATCTGCCAATGTGACCAATCACAAAATTGTTTTCAATACCAAGTTCTTGCCTTTTCTTGATACGCAAATTTTCGTCATAATGATATACATCTAAATCCAAGGCGTTATATATGATTTTGCATTTATCTAAATTTTTCTTTCCATATAGCCATTCTGCAGCATATTTTGAGTTTGCAGCCATGTCAGTAACAAAAAGTTTGGCAAACGGCTTTAAAAGGTTCTTTATTTTAGTCTTTGATTCGCCTGGGTGAGCTGTACTTAAATTTTCCGCAATCCTGACCGGAACACCAGCAATCCTTCCTGCAATCATTGGAAAAACATTTAAAGTATTAAGATAACCATGAACTATAAGATATTTTTCTTTTTTCAGAGTTTTAACAGCGCTAATAATAAATCCAATAGGATTTTTGGTAGGCGGAATTTCATAAACTCTGCCACCAAGTTTTTTAATATCAGAATAGTCCTTAAGCGGGGAATCATTGTCAACAAAAAAATCAAATTGTATGTTCTGACGATTTATATGTCTGTAATAGTTCATTATCACAGACTTTATTCCACCTGTAGTATGCTTTCCCATAAAAACAGCTATACGAATCGGTTTGGATATTTCTCTTTTACTCATATTCATTCCTGCCTATATACTGTATGCTTTTTTCATAAAATCAGCTGTCTTTTTTATCCCCTCAACTAATGGTAACGGATTCAACTTGCCATATTCTGCCTCATATCTGGATATATCCAAATAATTGATTGGCACGTCTACCTTCCTTCCAGCTGTAAACTCAACTTTCACAGTCAAATTCAGTGAACTGATAATTGTTTCAACAACATCTTTTATACTTGTGCCATATCCACAGCCGAGATTATACGTTTTATACTTTCCATTACCGTCAACGATTTTCATTATTGCTTTCACAGCATCATCGATATAAATAAAATCCCTAATTACTGAACCGTCACCATATATTGTTATTGGTTCATTTTTTAAGGCTTTATATGTGAATGTAGTAACAGCCCCTAAAATTCCGTTGGGTCTTTGATAGGGACCATAGGGATTAGATAATCGGATTACCCTATAATCCAAGTTATACATATAGTTATATAAATATAACAACCTCTCAATAGACATTTTCTGTATTCCATACGATGTTATGGGTTTAAGCGGTGTTTCTTCAGGCAAAGGACATTTACCTTCTTTACCATAGACAGTGCCCCCGGAAGAAATAAATACAACCTTTTTAACATTATTCTTAACACATGAATCCAATAAATTAGCTGTTACAACAACATTCTCTTGTATTTCTTGTGCGATATGACGATTTGATGTTGTGGGCACAACTGAACTCACGAGATGATATATAATATCTTGCCCGTTAGTTATCTCATCAAAATCGACATTTGAATCAAAACTGTATTCACATATAGATAAATTCGTATAATCAGATTCCTTTATTGTTGTGAAGTAATCTTTGCTTTTATCTATTAAAGTAATCTTATCTGTACCGTTATTTAGTAATTCAAGTGCCAAATTTGTGCCAATAAAACCGGCGGCACCAAGTATTGCTATATTCATTTCATCACCAAGACTTTAAAACAACAATTATGTCGAATAATTATTTTCCCAAAGTATTTCACTTTCGGAACACCTTAGCGATTGCGCCTCCTTACAAGGATCCCCAAAATCTTTGACGGGACACTTGACGGCATAAACTATGCCCATTTCAGCTGCTCAACGCACTCACGCTTTCGCTGCATATCGGAATGGATGTATGTTTTCATCGTTATATTCATACTCGAGTGGCCAAGCAGTTCGCTTACGGTCTTTATATCCACATTTTTTTGGATACACCGAGTGGCAAATCCGTGACGCAGCGAATGAAAGTTAACATCGCTAACACCCGCGGCTGAAAGTACGGCTTTGAACCGGTTTGTTAAGGTTCGGGGTTCTACGATCTTCTCGCTGCCCGACAGCAGATAACAATTATCGGCTTTTTGAGCCTCTTTCAGCTTGGCTTTAAGAAATGAGGAAATGGGTATAACCCTATCGGAAGTTGAAGTTTTTGTAGATGTGACCATTACTCTTGTTTTACCCGTTGCACTGTCGGGTAAGCGCTGAATACTTTTATTGACCCTGATAACATCGTTTTCAAAATCAATGTCTCCCCACCTTAAAGCGCATAATTCACCTATTCTCAGCCCTGTGTACATCTCTGTAAGCAGAGAAACAGATGTGCCGTCGGATTTCTCGGAAAGGTGCTTGTGCAGCCTGGTTTGTTCATCTTTGCTCAAAAGTTTTGGCTCTTTTGGGATTTGATGAATTGTTTTGAATTTTTTGACACTATTCTTCACAGAGTAATTTTCTTCCGCCCAAACACTGATAGATTTAATAATGATCACCATATCCGATATGTATTTGTCCGACAGCCCCTCTGCCCGCTTGGCCGCGACAAAAGCCGATAACGTCGCATTGGTAACTTTTGACATAAATACATCGGTAAAATACGGCAGAATGTGATTTTTCAGCTTTGTACGATAGGCAACGACCGAGCTTTTTTTGACGGTATTTTCCTTTTCTTCGAGCCACAGTTCTGCGATGGTGTTGAAGTAGTAGTCTTTGGCGTCTTTAAATCCCATTTTGCAGCGCAGTTTTATCATCTTTTCATAAACTTCTTTGTAAGTGCGACCGTAAACAGACTTGTACTTTCGACCCTCATAATAGATGCGTCCCTCGCATCTTCCGTCTTTTCTTCTGTAAATGTTCTTTCCGTTTCTTGCCATAATAGCGCCTCCTTAATGACGGGGAATGACGGCATAAAAAATTTTTTCAAATTTTAGGCAGTTTAATAGTCATATTTGCTATAATCTGCAAAATTACAGACCGTTTTACCGTCAATTTTTATATGATTGTGTAAATTTAGGGCAGTTGCATAAATACCCTATACTAATTATTTTATAATATGGAAAATAAATTCTGAAATTTTGTCATTATGTGCTATTGACAGGGGATTTTGTTTTGTGATATACTACATTCTGAAATAAATTGTGCTGTTGGATATACTGACCCGATGGCGCAAAAATTAGGTAGATTACCTAAATTGAAATACTTTGGGAAAAATAGGTGAAACAAGTTTATATGAATGCAAAAAGCGATTTCCTAGCATTGCTGTCGGACTATATAAATGAACGTAATGTATGTAGCATAGATCGAAAAGTGGACTATGAACAAATATATCACATTGCTGAAATCCATAGCTTGCTGGGTATTCTTGCATCAATTTCAAACAAATACTCGTTAGCTTTTCCTAACGAATTGACAAAAAAACTGAATGTTTACCTGGCAGCTTCTGTAATACAATCTGTAAAGTGGGATAATCTCTATGTTGAGCTAACTAATGCTTTTGAAAAAGAAAATATTCGCAATATTATCGTGAAGGGGCCGGTAGTAAAACGGTACTATCCAGAACCTGATTTAAGATCAATGGGTGACTTGGATTTCGTGATTAAATGCGAGGACATTATTAGAGCGCAGCAAGTTATGAAATCATGTGGGTTTGTTGCAGAAGAAGGCTGCGTTGACGAATACAAATTCATTCGGAATGCTTTGTGCGTTGAATTGCACGAAGATTTGACATCAAAGGATTTCGGGACAGGTATCGATTATAAAAAAGAGATGCAGTTTATCTTTGATTCAGTGAAGGATAAAAGAACAATTTCACAAGAACTGACGGATGAATGTCATTTGTTATACCTTATATTACACATAGCTCAACATTTGATTTCGGAAGGCTGCGGAATAAGACAGATACTGGATGTAGCACTGTTTGTAAAAAACTCGGATATATCTATGGATAAGGCGTGGATATTATTAAAAAAGTTTAATTTAGATGATTTAGCGCATAACATTTTCTATTTGTGTAACAAATGGTTTGATGTTAAGTGTGATGAGTATACTGCGCCTGATGATTTATATCAAATATTGACCGATTACATCGTTGACGGTGGAACATTTGGGTTTAATGTAAACAGAGAGAATAATCTGTTGTATCGAGAAGGACTGCAAAAAGGCAGTAAAATAAAAGTTCTGTTCAGTCGTGTGTTTCCGGGCAAAGAAGAAGCAAGGTCCAAGGTTATTTGGTATAGAAATAAGCCTGGCTGGTTGTTGCCTGTTGCGTGGGTATTTCGATGGATAGATTTGTGTAAGTCTAACCCCAAAAGGGTAAAAGAATACTTTAATTCTTTATTTAAAAATAAAAGTGATGTGACTGAAAAAGAATATAGTATGTTAAAACAACTTGGCTTTTACAGAGATAAGTGCTGAATTATAGGTGATGTATAATGTCAAAACCAGATAAAACCAAATATTTGGCTATAGCAATGTTTGGTCAAAAGCGAATACCTAGCCGCGAAGGCGGTGTTGAAATTGTTGTTGAAGAACTTTCAACAAGAATGGTTGCTCTTGGACATAGTGTTACCTGCTATAACAGAAAAGGTCATCACGTAAGTGGCAAAAACTTTGATAGTAAAAGAATTGATAGTTACAAAGGTGTTACCTTAAAAAATACATTTACTATAGATAAAAAGGGGCTTGCTGCAATGTCCGCATCTGTATCTGCCGCATTTAAAACAGCTTTTGGCAGATATGATGTTGTGCATATTCACGCAGAAGGACCTGCGTTTATGTGTTGGCTCCCAAAGCTGTTTGGAAAAAAAGTTATTGTTACAGTACATGGATTGGATCATCAACGTGCCAAATGGGGAAAACTTGCATCGGCATATATTATGGCAGGAGAAAAGAACGCCGTAAAATTCGCAGATGAAATAATTGTTTTAAGCAAAAATGTGCAGAATTACTTTCGTGAAACATACAACAGGGATACCTTATTTATACCTAATGGTGTAAGTAAACCTAAAATAGTTGAAGCAAATGAAATTACCGATAAGTTCGGGTTACATAAAGATGAATATATTTTATTTTTGGGACGTATCGTTCCAGAGAAAGGTATTAAATATTTGATTGAGGCATTTAAAAACATCAGCACAGATAAAAAACTTGTTATTGCCGGTGGCAGCAGTGATACAGACACTTTTATGAAAGAACTGAAAGAACTTGCTAAAGGCGATGACAGAATTATCTTTACGGGTTTTATTCAAGGCAGACTATTGGAAGAATTGTATAGCAATGCCTATGTGTATACACTTCCGTCCGATTTAGAGGGTATGCCATTGAGTTTGCTTGAAGCAATGAGCTATGGCAACTGCTGCCTGGTATCGGATATTGATGAATGTGCAGAAGTCGTTGAAAATAAGGCGGTCGTTTTCAAAAAAAGCAACATAGCGGATTTAAAAGACAAACTACAGATGTTGTGTGATGATAATGATTTAGTTAAAGATTATAAATCAAATGCAACTGACTTTATATGCGGCAAGTATAGTTGGGATGATGTTGTTGAAAGGACTTTGTATTTGTATGCTTCAGAACGAAAAAGAAGACTTGTTGGTGGAAAAATTCTATAAGGAAAATGTTTTATTATGAAAGTGCTGATGATAAACAAGTTTTTGCATCCCAATGGCGGATCTGAAACTTACGTATTTAAATTAGGAGAATATTTGAAAACGCAAGGACATGAAGTTCAATATTTTGGCATGGAACATGAAGGCCGATGTGTGGGAAACAGAGTTGATGCTTATACTTCCGATATGGATTTTCATAATGGAAACAAGTTGGCAAAACTGACATATCCCATTAAGACTATATATTCATCGGAAGCACGAAGAAAAATTCGACTTGTTCTGGATGATTTTCAACCGGATGTATGTCATATAAACAATTTTAATTTTCAATTAACCCCATCAATCTTACTTGAAATGAGAAAACATGAAAAGGAAAATAATAGAAAAGTTAAAATTGTTTTTACTGCACACGATAGCCAATTGGTGTGTCCTAATCATTTAATGCAAAACCCCTTGACACATAAGACGTGTACCAAGTGTTTGGGCGGGAAATACTTAAACTGTACAAATGGAAAATGCATTCACGGTTCCCTTGCAAAAAGTCTTGTTGGCACCTTTGAAGCTTTTTTTTGGAACTTTAGACATATTTACAAAAATATAGATGTAGTGATTAGTCCAAGTGATTTTTTAGCTAAAAAGCTTGCTTTTAATAAAGATATTAGTTCTAAAATAAGAGTATTACATAATTTTATAGATACACAAAATAATGACGCTGTAAAAGAAAAAGAAGATTACATACTTTATTTCGGTAGATATTCTAACGAAAAAGGAATACCTACGCTTATTGAGGTTGCAAAGCAGTTAAATAACATAAAATTTGTTTTTGCAGGTGGAGGGCCTTTGGTCGATGAAGTCAATCAAATTGGAAACATTGAAAATAAAGGGTTTTTGTCTGGTTGTGAATTGAAGGATACGATTTCAAAAGCTTTGTTTACTGTGATTCCGTCAGAATGTTTTGAAAATTGTCCATTTACCGTAATGGAAAGTCAAATATTAGGAACTCCTGTACTTGGTGCAGATATAGGCGGTATTCCTGAACTCATTCAGGTATGCAAAACAGGAGAATTATTTGAAAGCGGAAATAGCAAGGAACTAAAAAACAAAATACTTACGCTTTGGAATGATAGAAGTCGCTTGAATGAATACAGTGAGAATTGTAAAAATATTAGTTTTGATACTATAGATGAATATTATAAAAAGTTGTTTTTAATATATACTGGGCAGATGTAATGGAGCTATTCAATTTTGCATATGGAAAGAGAGCATTGGATTGATAACACTAAAGTGTTGGCGTGTATTTTAGTTGTTTTGGGGCATTTTTTTCAAAGTATGGTTAAGTCCTCGATAATGGTAGATACAGATTTATATAAGTGGTTTAATCAAACGATTTATTATTTTCATGTATCTTTATTTTTTATATGTAGCGGATATCTGTATCAAAAAAAACATACAGTAGTAGATTTAAAAACTAAATGTCATTTTATGATTAATAAAATGCTTTCTTTAGGAATTCCGTATTTTGTGTTTTTAACTATAACTTGGATTATGAAAAATATGGCTGTGGCTTATGTAAATACAGAAACAGATGGACTGATAAATTGCTTGTTAATAAACCCGATTCCGCCGTATTGGTATTTATATACATTGTTTTTTTTGTTTTTGTTTATTCCTAATTTAAAGACATCACACTATCAGATGGTGTGTGTTTTTCTTGCGGCTCTAATATTAAAAATGATAAGTTGCTTTTGGCAATTTAAAGTGTTTGTCATAGGTTCGGTAATGGGTAATTCCATTTGGTTTGTTGTTGGAATGGTAATTTGTTTACTGGATATTCATAAACTAAAAAGAAATATATGTTTATTAGTTAGTGGTATGTTTTTTTTGATTATCTTTATATTGCTTAGTTTGGTTGTTTATCAAAACAATATAAATGATAAATTTGTTGGTTTTTCTTTAGCTATATTAGCCGATATAGGTATAATAAGCACAATTTATTACTTAAGCAATAAACAGTTCTTGTTTCTTAAAGTATTGTCGCGGTATACTATGCCGGTGTTCTTGATGCATACTATATTTGCTGCTGCGATCAGAATAATACTTTTAAAACTAAATATATATAATTTATTTGTTCATATCATTCTGGGATTAATTCTTTCTTTTATTGGACCTACTTTTGCGGCGATTGTTTTAGAAAAGTTGAAATTGGATTTTATTATTTATCCGCATAAATATATTAAATTACAGAGGTAAAAAAATGGCAGAGAAAAAACTTAATGGAACAATTATAGTTACATATCGTTGTAATGCCCGTTGTTCCATGTGCAATAGATACAAAGCTCCTTCAAAACCGGAGGAGGAAATTACAATAGAAGCAATAAGAAAACTTCCTAAGATGTACTTCACAAACATTACGGGTGGTGAACCGTTTATCCGTACAGACTTGAAAGACATTGTACGGGAACTCTACAAAAAAAGTGATAGAATTGTTATTTCAACTAACGGTTTTTTTACAGATAGAATTGTGGACTTATGTAAAGAATTTCCACAAGTTGGTATAAGAATTTCTATAGAGGGGCTTGAGCAGACAAATAATGAGATCCGCGGTTTAGATAACGGTTATCAACGAGGTTACGGCACATTGAAAAAACTTGTTGAAATGGGCATGAAAGATGTTGGATTTGGTATGACCGTTCAGGACAAAAATGCCCCTGACCTTGTACCGCTTTATCAAATATCCAATGAAATGGGTATGGAATTTGCAACAGCATCGCTGCATAACAGTTTTTATTTTGTTGAAGCAAAAAATATTATACACGACAGACCTATGGTTGCGCAGAATTTCGAAAACCTTATCAATGAGCTTTTGAAATCAAACAGCCCTAAAAAGTGGTTCAGAGCTTATTTTAACCATGGTCTTATAAATTATATTTATGGGCAGAAGCGTCTTTTGCCGTGTGATATGAGTTTTGATACCTTCTTTGTTGACCCCTACGGTGATGTCATGCCTTGCAATGGGACAAAAGACAAAGAAGTTATGGGAAATATAAATCGTCAAACGTGGGACGAACTTTGGAACAGTCCTGAAGCTGAAGCAGTAAGAAAAAAAGTACGCTGCTGTGATAGAGATTGCTGGATGATAGGTTCTGTCAGCCCTGCAATGCATAAGTATATTTGGAAACCAGCCGCATGGGTAATGACTCATAAACTGAAAGCACTATTCAGCAAGCATCCTTATAGTATGTATGAAAACAAAATCGTATGTGATTATAGGGATGGTAAGGTTACAAAAAAAGAATTGGATGCTTGCTCTACCTGTGATATGACGGCTGAAATAAATAATGGCTTGAGTGCAGCAAGTATGGAACAGTTAAGAAACAAAACCGGCGAGGAAATCGTTGATGCAGATATTGCCTTACAGCAAACTATAAATAAATAAGATTAAGCGGTATTAATGTTTTATGCCTGAGATATTTAAACTGATCAGTAATATAAAAGAAGATTCTAAATTGGGTGAAATATTGCAGTTAAAGAATGCAAGGAGAATTGAAATTGGGAAAAACATATATTAAAAAAAATAATATATTGTACTATGGATATATTCTGTGCTTCTATTTTTTTATTTTCAGAAATTGGCTTGAAACAAAAATTTCGTTTTTGAGTTATGCGGATGAATTGCTTGCTATTATCGGCATACCAATTCTATTGCTTAAAATAAAGGAAAATAATATTAAATTAAAAATTACTAAAAATTCATACTGGAACTATTTGTGCATTGTTTTTTTATGTGGCATTTTGGGTACTGTTGTTTATAAATATCAAAACTTAAAAGCTGTTTTTGCGGATGCTCTGTTGTGCACAAAATTTTGGCTGACTTTAGAAGTTGGAAAGTATTTTTCATGTAATTTTGATATAAAAAAGAATGAAGGACGACTATTTAACCATATAAGATTTCTTACTATTTTCTTTTTAACTTTGGTAATCATTGATGTTCTGCATCCTGTTTTTGCTGCCACAACCAGATATGGTCTTAGGGGAGAACAGTTGTTTTATACCCATTGTTCTGAATTTGCATCAGCAATGCTAATTTTAATGGTAAATTTATGCATGATAAGAGAAGCGTTGGCGCCCAAAAAAGCTTTGATTTATTTGATTATCTTGTCGGTGCTTGTACTATCTTCATTAAGAAGTAAGATGTTTGGAAGTGTTTTGGTATTTTGGGTAATGAATTATTTTGTGTTGTATAAAAACGAAAAAATAAATATTTATAAAGTATTACTGTTGATACCTGTATTATTATTAATTGGATGGGCGCAAATAAATTTTTATTTCTTTAGTGACATACAAGAAAATTCTGCAAGATATCAGCTATTTGTCAAATCATTAACTATAGCCAAAGAACATTTTCCAATAGGTTCGGGGTTTGGAACATTCGGTTCATATCATTCATCGGTTTATTACTCTCCGCTTTACATAAAATACGGGCTTTCCAAAGTCTATGGGTTGGAAAAAAATGCCGCAACATTTGTAAGCGACAGTTTTTGGCCTATGATAATCGGGCAATTTGGTTTTATAGGGACGGTTGGATTTGCAGCTGCAATTTTCAGTCTGTTCCGAAATATCCAACAAGTCAGAATTATTCCTTCGCTTTATGTTACGGGTTTGTTTATAATAGCGTATTTGCTGATTGAATCGACAGCGGCATCTTCTTTTGTACATCCGTCATCAATGTTTTTTGCTTTGATTTTAGGGTATATTATACATTTTAATTCCAAAAAAACAAAATCTAACAAGTGAAAGGAATATTGCGATGAATACGGCGATAATAACAAGACATGCGGTCACAAATTACGGGTCACTACTTCAAACAATGGCCACTCAAGAAGTGATTTGTCAATTAGGGCATGAAGCTGTAGTTATAGATTACATAAGAGATGATGAAAAGTATCAAAACATTGAAAAAACAATGCTTTCGAAAAAAAATGAATGGAACAGTAATCCGCTTAAAAAAGCGATATATTTAATGCTTAGACAGCCGGGAAGTATAATTGCCGGAAAGAAATTTGAAAACTATAGAAACAAATGTCTCAATTTAACAAAAAGGTACAGTTCAAAAGAGGAATTAATTAATGATAAATTATCTTTTGACTGCTATATCACCGGAAGTGACCAAGTATGGGGCCCTGTTGGAAATGGTGAATATGATGATTGCTATTGTTTGTCTTTTACAAAGGAAGAAGACAAAAAAATTGCATACGCAGCCAGCTTTGGTCGCAATGATTTTGATAAAAAAACAGAAGAATATTTTGTAAAATGGCTTAGCAGATATGATAAGATATTGGTAAGGGAAAGTAGTGCTTTGCAAAAGCTTTCGGAGTGGGCTTTGCCTGCAGAACAAGTACTTGATCCCACATTACTACTTTCGAAAGAGTATTGGATGAAATTTGTTAATAAAACAAATATTGATAAATACTTATTGATTTATCAGCTGCATAATAATAAGCGTTTAGATATATATGCCAAAGAACTTGCCAAAAGAAAAGGATTAAAGATTGTTAGAGTATCTCAATTTTTACATCAAATAATAAATGGTGGAAAGTTTGTATGGTGCCCTTCGCCAAGTGCTTTTTTATCGTTGATTGCATATTCGGAATGCTTGATCACGGATTCTTTTCATGGAACGGCATTTGCAATAAATTTTAATAAACCATTTATTGAAGTACTCCCAAATAACAAAACAGAAACAAGAAATGTAAGTATTTTAAAACTGACAGGATTAACTGAACGTATTCTTATGAAAAATGACGATTACAGTATTTTTGATAAGAAAATAGATTTTAATAAGGTAAATAGTATTATAGAACAGGAAAGAAATCGTTCAATCAAAATTCTCAAAGAAACATTAGATTATTTGGATTAGGGAGTGCACTATGAGTATTAAAGAAAAACTAAAACAAAACCGTTTTTTGAGAATGATGGTCAAAAGAATAAAGAATCACTTTGAATTCTTTGCAGATGCAAAAGAATTCTCCGATCATTATATTGAAGTTGATGAACAAAACGGTAAATACAAATATAGACTGCTGTTGCTTATTCATAATATCGAAAAAGGAATGTGTTACCAAAAACCACGACCATTTGGAAGCGACAAGGTGAAAAAAATCATCAACATATTAGAAACAGCCTCTCCCGAACAATGTGAATTATTTGAATATAAATTAGCTAAAGCCACACTTGTAGCATGGAGAAATTTTTATATAGAAAAGGGCTGGGCATTAAATCAATTTGAAGATGAATTTATTAAAGCGTTAGGAATGACCGATTTGAAAGCAGGATATATATTATTAAAAGCCCCAACAGAAGAGATAAGGCGTGGTGATTTTGAAAGTGTTGTTTTTTCCAGACGCTCTGTACGGGATTTTACCTCGGAAAAGCTTAAACAAGAAGATATCGATTTTGCTTTAAAATGTTTTGTTGCTGCACCAACAGCCTGCAACAGACAAATGTGCAAAGTATATAAAATTGACGATATAAATAAAATCAATATACTAAATAGCACTCTACTTGGTGTGGGAGGTTTTAACACCAAAGATATGACACTATTCGTGATTACATATGACATCGGTGCATTTGAATTTTATGGCGAGAGAAATCAGGGATATGTTAATGTAGGGCTTACAGCCATGAATTTTGTTAACGGTCTCCACGCAAGAGGAATTGGTTCTTGTTTTATGCAATGGTCTAATAATAGAAAAGAGGATAAAATAGTCAGGACAGCATTGGGACTGCCGGAAAGCGAAAGAATCGGCATAGTAATCGGCGCCGGATATTATAATGATATTTCTATTATTCCATATTCTGGCAGGAAACCTTTGACGGAAATCTATAAAGTCTTATGATTCTTAATTATTAGGAGATAAGTTAATAATGAATGTATTGCATCTGTTGGTCGGCGGAGAAATAGGTGGCATAGAAAGCTTATGCAGGGATTATGCATATTTTTCAAAACACAACAACGTTTTTGTTATGCTAAAAGGCATGAATGCTTCAAACGCAAAAGATATGATCTCTCACGGACATAAAGTAATTCAACTTGATTTGAAAACAAGAATATTGGCTGAAGGTATAAGCAAATTAGCAAAAATAATAAAAGATAACAATATCGAGGTTATTATAACACATCATGCATCGCCTATTTTGCATATTATGATGCATGCTATGAAATTTTATAAAAAGGATATCAAATGCTATTCCTATGCACACGGAACAGCGCTTAATATGATGAGGTACAAAGAAAAAAAAGGATTATTGCTTAGAAAAATTGTACTGTCATTGTCTTTAAGAAAGTCTGATGCCGTATTTGCAATATCCAGATATGTAGCCAATACTATAGTTAATGAGTTTAAAGTTCCAAAGGAAAGTATAAAAATCATATACAATGGCGTTAACACTGCAAGATTTCAAAGAGTTCGAAAAAGCCTACCTTCTTCAGAGACTAAAATAATCTATGTAGGTAGACTGATTGAAGGTAAGGGTGTTCAAATAATACTCGAAGCGTTAAAAAAGCTACCGCAGAATATAGAGTATAAATTCTATATAGTCGGAAACGGGTCATACAAAAACAATCTTGAAAATATATGCGAACAGTATTGTTTGAATCAACATGTGGAATTTCTTGGTTCAAGAGATAATGTTGAAGACTTTATTCAGAAATCGGATATTTTTATACACGTTCCGATACTTGAAGAAGGTTTTGGAATCACTATTGTTGAAGCAATGGCAGGCGGATTGATTTGTATTGGCTCGGAAAGCGGTGGTATTCCCGAGATTATTGACGATCAAATAAATGGTTATCTTGTTCCTAAATGCGACTCGGATGCTTTAGCTGAAAAGTTGAAAAGTGTAATACAAGAATTACCTTCCAATATTATCGAAAAAATGATATATGAAGCCCAAAAAAAGGCAAAGCATTTTGATATTATAATTTATGCCCAAGAATTGGATAACTTTATTTCAAAAGGTAATAGATAAGTATTATTGGGTAACAACATAAAAATAGCTGTTTTATTCATACAGGGGGAGAGTGAAAATTTGTTTTTCTATAAGATTTGGAGTTTCCTTATCAGACATTATTATCCCAGAAAAATAAGAAAAACCGCAGCAAAGTGCGGCAAAAATTTATATGTTGGCGGCAAATCGAACGTCACAAGCAACACTTGTTTAGGCGAATGCGTTAATTTTAACGGAATGCAGATGTATGGTAAAGGCAGAATTGAAATAGGAGATTATTTTCATAGCGGACAAAATTGCCAAATTATAACATCTTTTCATAACTATGAAGGTAATAAAATTCCGTATGACAATACATATATAAATAAGGACGTTATAATAGAAGACTGTGTGTGGATCGGCAACAACACAATAATTCTAGGAGGAACAAGGATAGGCGAAGGTGCTATTATTCAAGCTGGCAGTGTTGTATGCTGTGATATTCCGAAGTATGCAATTGCGGGAGGACACCCTGCAAAACCTTTTAAATATCGCGATAAAGAACATTATGAATTGCTAAAATCCAAAAAAGAATTCCACTAGTTTTTGAGATTTTATATTGAACCACTATGTTGTCATTAAGCGGCGATTTAGCATAAATGGAGGTAGTAATAATTCCGTGAATATAATTAACTTGATTGAAAAATACAAGAAGATAAATACACATGCAAAAGCTGCAATATGGTATACAATTTGCAATGTTTTAATGAAAGGCATTTCGCTGTTTGCGACACCAATATTTACCAGAATTTTAAGCGAAGAAGAATATGGAGTTTTTGCTATTTTTCAATCATGGTTCAATATATTAATCATTTTTACATCTCTTAATGCCTTTCTCGGAGGATATACAAAAGGCTTGCTGTTGTATGAAGGCAAAGAAAATGAGTTTACGTCAGCATCGTTAGGTTTTACAACTGCACTGACTTGCTTATTCGGAGTTATCTACATGCTTTTCCCAAAATATCTGTCAGATTTTTTTGAATTGAATCCAACTTTGATGTTTGCATTATTTCTGGAGCTTTTGCTTATGCCAGCCATTGATTTTTGGTCTGCAAGGAAAAGATTTGATTATAAATATAAAGAGTATGTAATAGTTACATTAGCTATGAGCATTATGTGTATACTTACTGCTGTTGTAACCGTAATATGTTCAAGCAATAAGCTGTATGCAAGGGTGTTTTCTGATGCTTTAGTAAAGTCAGCGTTTTGTGCTGTCATATTTATTCACATATTTAAAGAGGGAAAATGTTTCTTTAAAAAGGATTATTGGAAATATATTTTAGTGTTTAATATACCTCTTATTCCACACTTTATGTCTATGTATATTTTGGGACAGTCCGATCGTTTGATGATAGGTAAAATGGTTGGTTCTTCGCAGGCAGCATTTTATAGTGTTGCTTATACGATAGCAACCATGATGAACTTAATTACAGCCGCAATAAATAGTTCACTTACGCCGTATATTTATAAATCAATTGCTGCAGGGAAAGAAAAGAGGATAGAAAGCTCAACTGCCCCGTTGTTTATCCTTACAGCAGTATTAAGCATAATGACAATGGTGCTTACCCCCGAGATTATCTATGTTTTTGCAGGTGAAAAATATGCTGATGCAATTTATGCGGTACCGCCTGTTGCGGCTTCTGTTTATTTTACTTTTGTTTACAGTATGTTTAGTTCAATTGAGTTTTATTTTCAAAAGACAAAACTTATTGCAATTGCAACATTAATATGTGCGGCAATGAATTTACTAATGAATTATATATTTATCAAAATATTTGGATATTATGCCGCAGGATATACTACATTGGTATGCTATATGGGTTTAGCTGTATTTCATTATATTTTTTCTAAAAAAGTGTGTAATAAAGAACTTAATACCTCAAAGGAAGTATTTAATATTAAAATGGTTGTTTTTAGTTCTTTAATTGTTTTAATTACTATGTTAATAATGTTATTTACTTATAATATAATGATTCTGAGATATTTGATTGTTGGTTTGATTTTTGTTTTGATGATAGTAAAAAGGAAAGAGTTGATGAAAATATTCCATGACTTAAGAAACGAAAACTGACAGACTAATAGAGTGGATTGGAGTAAAAATATGAAAAAAATATATAAGGGCGGCGAACTGAAAAGTTTTTTAAAAAACATTTATTGTTTTAAGATAGATCGCTTGATTCGGTTTATACTAAGCAAATTGCTAAAGCCGATGTTGCTGAAAAATGTCATTATTATTGAGAGTCATAACGATTTTGATTGTAACGGAGGTGCCTTCTATAAATATTTATTAGATAATAATTTTAACAAAAAATATAAAATTGTTTGGCTTTTAAAAAATCCTTTAAATACAGATTTGCCCGAAAATGTTGAGGCTTTTATGATAAGAAAACCTAATATCAAAAAAGACTATTATATGTGTATAGCAAAATATGTGTTGAGTGATAATTATATATTTGAAAAATGCAACCCCAACCAAGTGTTTGTATATTGCACTCATGGTGCAGGTGGTTTAAAAAATGTCAAAGGCAATCTTGTAATACCGAAGCATGTAGATTATGTTTTATTTCAATCACCTCGTTATGCAAAGATCCAGGCAGAACAGTATTCAATGGAATATCCCAGCAAAAGAATATTATATTTGGGCTATCCAGTGCATGACGTATTAAATTCGAACAATAACGAACTATTGAAAATAACGGACAAAAACTATAAAAAAACAATTATATGGATGCCGACATTTAGAAAAAAAGCAGGGTATTTAAAAAGGGAAGATTCAACTGCAAAACAGCCCTTGGGGATACCGCTTATTTTGACAAAAAAACAGTATTTGGAGTTAAATAAATATTTGAACGAACTTGATGTACTGATGATAATCAAACTGCATCCCATGCAGGATATCAGCGATATTGAAATTGAGGACTGTTCTAATATTAAGATTCTTACAGGAAAAAGTGTAAAAGAACTTTGCATAGATAACTACAGGTTGATGAGCTGTACCGATGCTATGATAAGTGATTACTCGGGCGTTGCATATGAATATTTACAGCTAAACAGACCTATAGCCTATGTATTGTCTGATAAAGATGAATACAAATTAGGATTTGTTGTAGAGGACATTTCATCTTTAATGGCTGGACCAGAAATCTATGTATATGAGGATTTGATACGGTTTATTGCAGATGTTGCCGCCGAAAATGATCCATATAAAACAAAAAGAGAGAACTTAAGAGATTTTATTTACGAATACCATGACACAAATAATTGCGAGAGATTAGCTGCATTTTTAAAGCTGTAAAAAAATTTATTTACCTATAATTATGGGAAAGTGCCCAAAAGCTGAATATAACGATTAAAAATAGGGGGGTCAAAAATGAAAAAATATCATATTGGATATACTTGCGGTGTGTTTGATCTGTTTCATGTAGGACATCTTAATTTACTTGAAAGATGTAAAGAACAATGTGAAGTATTGATTGTTGGTGTATGTGATGACAGTTATGTTAAAAACATCAAGCATAAAACACCGGTGTACAGTGAAAATGAAAGGGTAAGAATATTATCGGCATTAAAAGTTGTTGATAAAGCGGAATTAGTTAGTATAGAAGAAACCGATGATAAAATGCTTGCATTAAAAAGATTTGAATTTGATGTTTTGTTTTCGGGTGATGACTGGAAAGGGTCTGAACGCTATAAAAAAACAGAAGAACAATTTGCAAAATATGGGGTCAGTATAGAATATCTACCATATACAAAGGGGATTAGTACATCACAAATCAAACAAAATTTAAAGAATGACTAAAAATAAAATCTTTACGGTTATAAAAGAAAGAAACGATATGAATGTAAAAGTTAATTACAACAATATAGATGTATTTAAGCTTATAATGTCAATATTTGTTGTTGCAATACATACTCACCCTTTGGAAAATATAAGTAATAGTGTTATAAATGGAATTTATGATTCACTTGTGAGTTTAGCTGTACCTTTCTTTTTTGTAGCAACTGGTTTTTTAGTATACGAGGATGTATTAAATGACACTGCTTTTAAGACAAGGTTTATTAAGCTTTTAAAAATGTATTTGATTTGGAGTATAGTATATTTACCCCTAGCTATATGTGAGTATATAGATAAAAAATATACAATTTATTACAGTGTACTTTTGTATATTAAAGACCTACTCCTTGTTGGTGAACACTATAATTCTTGGGTACTGTGGTATCTTCTTTCAAGTATATATGCATTATTTATAATTAGATTTCTTATCCGAAAAAGTGTAACTATTAACATTATTGTTATCATTGGATTTCTGCTATTGATTGTAAGTAGTGGGTTAGATATGATTGCTGATAATAAGTTGTTTTTTGAAGAGGAATTTGAATTTCTAAAAGTACTATTAAATAAAACTATTTATAATGGAAGAATCCTACGTGGTATAGTATTCATCTCATTAGGAATGAAACTTAAAGAACTTATGAAGAAATCTCAAAGCCCAATATTAACAAATAAACTAGCATTAATTGTAATTTTTCTTTTAGGTTTTGTAATTAGTATTTTCTGTGACTATATAATAGGAAATTTAGGACTATATATTGAATCTGTTGCTCTTTTTCTGTTAATACTTGGACTTAAATTCAAAGGATTAAATTATTATAAATATATGCGGAAAATTAGTGTAGATATTTATTTTATACATTTATATGTATGG
>ODAJ011998909.1_pt1 | contig 33886 bp, 22 predicted proteins | sample 1539241 | NCBI WGS metagenome assembly ODAJ01 (sample SAMN02144231, study PRJEB22623) | gut metagenome | biome: sheep rumen | host: Ovis aries | place: New Zealand
TAAGTTCTTTAAACAAGGCATAGTATGTCTGACCGTTTATCTGTTTTTCTTTAAATGAATATGATTTATCTACTCTGTCGCATTCTGCCTCATGTGTTTCATTATTCATTTTTAAGTATTCATCACGGTCTTCTACATCTCCAAAGGAACATGCTGCATCCTTTGTGTTCATCATAGACTGTTCATCCAATATTTCACCTTTACTGTTCATTAAATTTACTTCATAAATAGTTATCCCGTTATACGGCTGAATATATGAATATATTTCAAACATATCTCCTGACATAAACTGTCTAAATGTTATCCTACCGTCTGAGTTTTTTCCATATTGAACAGAAAAATCGCTCGGACAATACAACTGTGTTCCATTTGGCTTTAAGATTCCTTCTTCTACTTTATCAAACCAATCTCTGGCGCTATTATTATGACACTCAAATCTATACGAATAACCAACAGTGCTATAACCATCAAGAGTACGTTTTGCATAAACATAATTATAATCCGTCAATTGTATATCATTAGCATATACGTTTACAGAGAACATAAGTGCTATTATTGTAACCAATACTTTTTTCATAAACTCACCCTTTTCCTTTTATTCTATTGAAAAATTTTTTGTCAACAGTCTGCTTTTTGTATTTACATTTATTCTTATATTTCAAAGAAAAATGTAGTTTTATGAAGTATTTTTAAATCATTTCACAGTTTTACACTTAAATTTATCGTTAAGGAATGATCCTACGAACAAAATCAAAAGCGAACCTATTATAATATATATTCCGCTCGTTGCACCAATGTCTTTTGGCGTATCGGGGTTTTGCAGAAGGTTATATAATTTATAAATTTCTGAATACGCCAACTCTCTTGAACACTCTTCTTCCGTGTTCCGTATTTTCTTTACCTTACTCCATTCGGCTAAAATATAGCTATCGGCGGCTGTTCTGTTTAATGCGCTTAAAACCGTACTTTGAGATATTGCTTTTTCGTTTATATACAAATCATTGTCTGAACCTAATATGCCTTTATCCGCCAAATACAAGCAATACGGATGGTTTACATCCACAAAATGAGTGTCTGATGTAAAATTATCAATATTATAGCCCGTTGCTGTACATAAAGCTCGTCCCAGAACAATACCAAAATCAAGTTTGGTTATGCCCTTATCAAAAAAACATAATTCATTATTGAATAACAGCTTGTCGGCAGCCATTTTTTCAATGTTCTCGGCATATTTTTCGGCAGGTTTCTCTGTCGGTGCAAAATCTGCCGCTGTTTCGCCGTCTTTTAATTCTTTGAACAACGCATAATACTTTGTACCGTTTATTTCTGTTTTTTTGAATGTATAAGATTTGTCTACCCTATCAGAGATGATATTCCCCGTTGTATAATCCATTTCAATCGGTGATATATCACCTTTATGATACACTCCTGCGCTGCTTTGACTATACACAGCATAATATACATTTCCTTCAAAAGTTAATTTTCCTTCATCAAGATATGTAAAATCTATATTATTAAGTTTTATTTTTGAGTTAGCTATGCTAAAATCAGCTTCATTTTCGTATGTGTTTGTTTTATTTGCATCTTTGTAAACTTCAATTGTTACATAAACCTTTTGAGGCGTTTTATCGTAAATATCTGGTTTAGTGTATTTGAACACAGCGAATGAATCATCGGCTTTGTTGTAAAAAACCTGACCTTCATCATAATTTACAAGAAACTCTTTATCCGTTCTTATATCAAATATACCAACTTTTTCGGTATAATCATTAAAACAATAATATGGTGATAGTGTGCATGAAAAGCTGTAACCCATATCAATAATAAGATTTCCTTCAGAATCTATAAGCGCATTTTGTATTATTTTGTTTTCGGAAAAGCTATTATATGGCACACACGGCTCATAAACAACAAATTTATTTCCTGTTACCGTCTGCGGAAACATATAACCTTCATTGTATGAAGTCGCAGTGAAGTTATCAACATGAGCTTCAAAAAAACCAAAGTAAGTATCATAATCTGTCGAATTATAAAGCATTGTTCCATTTGGTTTTAAAATATTATTTTCGACACCTTTATAGTTTTTATTTAAATAACTATAATTTTCTGAATAAGAAATATAATCATATCCATCTAACATCGCCTTTATATTTGTAAAACAGTAATCTGTCATTTGTATATCTTCGCCATATACATTTAATATAAATATCCCTGTAAATATTAATGATATCAGAAGCGCCCTTTTTAACACCTCAAACAATTCCTTTCATTGCTGCTGTTTATTCTATAATTATATTTTATCAGAATATAATTTTTTGTCAACAGTCTGCTTTTTGTATTTACATTTATTTTTATATTTCAAAGAGGAGTTTATTTAAAAACCCGAAAGGAGTATTAAAAAAGAAGGGCAAAACAGTAAAAACTTGATGTTTTCCACTGTTTTGCCCTTCGTCATTTAAGCAATGCGGATGAGGGGACTTGAACCCCTACTCATAAAGAACCGGATTCTAAGTCCGGCGCGTCTGCCAATTCCGCCACATCCGCCCAACGAAATAAATTATAACATCAGGGTAAAATAATGTCAAGCGAAAAAATATTATTGTTTGACAATTTTTGCGTTCTATGCAAACGGCAAGCTCCCAAAGTGTACACACACTTTGCTGCTTGTAAGGATTCCCCTTTTCAAACCCCATATAACAAAGTATTTATCTTATATAAGGCCAAATAAAACCATCTGCACTGCCATTTCTTGACCAAATACATTCCCACGCATATTGCTCCCAATTTTGTGAATGTTCTTTTTTTAGGTGATACATATTTCCATAATGATCTGTTGTTGCATATACACAAGCATAGCAGTTATTATAATACAGTACTTTAACTTTATTATAATTATGTTCTCCATATATATCTTCTAAAACCGGAAGTTCACCCTTAAGTCTGTTTGTATTTATTTCACATTGTATTAATGCGAACGACCACAGTGCTATATATACCACAATTGCCACTAAAAAAAATCTTTTTATCATTTTCATTGGTAAGCTCCTTTCTATTACACTAATTATGCCATAGATAAGAATTATTTTCAATGAATATAATATTAAGAATTTATTAACAGCAATAACCGACAGCTACGCTACTATTAAATGTATGTTTTACCGACACATTCCTGACACACTTTCGTTGCGTATTTTCGTGAGTTTATAAGAATTTACGCCGAAAATCAATTTTAATAATCTTTGGAAAACCACTCTATGAGAGGTTTTGACAACTCTTGAAAAATATCACAAAAACACATATCTAAACAACAATTTAACAAACTATCAAACATTTTTGTTTTTCTTGTTTATATCCAATAATCGTAAATTTGCGGAATATGTTAAAGAAAAAAATGGTGAAATGCAAAATAAAGTGAATATTGTATTTTTTTATACTTATGTTATAATATACAGTATAAACTGTACACAAATACTTTTTTATCAGAAAGAAAAATCACAAACGGAGACAAAATATGGAAAGAATAAAAGAAAAAAGCTGGAGCAATATTCTGAATGACGAATTTGAAAAGCCTTATTTTGCAAAGCTTGCCGAGTTTGTTGACAATGAATATTCAACAAAGACTGTATATCCGCCAAAAGAGCTTATTTTCAACGCTTTTGAGCTTACGCCGTTTGACAAAGTAAAAGCGGTGATTTTGGGGCAGGATCCCTACCATACTCCCGGTGCGGCAATGGGGCTTTGTTTTTCCGTACCGAAGAGCGAAAAGATACCGCCGTCACTTGTCAATATATACAAGGCAATACAAAACGACACGGGCATAGAACCACCAAATCACGGCTGCCTGAAAAGCTGGGCGGAAAACGGTGTTTTGCTTTTGAATACGGTTATGACGGTAGAAGAAGGCAAGGCAAATTCGCATAAGTCGAAAGGCTGGGAAAAGTTTACGGATGCTGTGATAAAAAAACTTAACGAGCTTGACAGACCGCTTGTGTTTATGCTTTGGGGCGCGCCTGCGCAAAAAAAAGAGAAACTTTTGGATAATCCGAAGCATCTTATTCTTAAAAGCGTACACCCAAGCCCGTTATCAGCATACCGAGGTTTTTATGACTGCGGACATTTCAGCGCCGCAAACAAATACCTTGAACAAAACGGAATTGAACCGATAAATTGGAAAATAGACAGCTGATTCGGGAACAATTTATGTTTTTCCCTGCGGTAAAGTATATCACCCTTATAAAAAAAAGAGTGAGTTCCTTTCGGAACATCACCCGCGTAACAAAAGCTGACGTTATGAAAACATCAGCTTTTTATATACACCCAGCGGGAATCGAACCCACAACTAACCCTTAGGAGGGGTTTGTTATATCCGTTTAACTATGGGTGCTCAACAGATATATATTACCACAGATCAACAAAAAAGTCAAATACTTTTTATCGCCGAAAGATGTAAGTGCAAATTTACGCACAAAAAACATAGATATTGAATTGTACATAAGATTTTGTTATAATATTAACATAGTAAACGAACTTGAAGGAGGCAACAAAAAATGATAAAAACAAAGAAAGCTTTTGCTGTAATGTTTACACTATGTACTGCTATGCTGTTTTGTATGACTGCATTTGCCGACGAAAACTTCGACAGCCTGACCGGTACTCTTACATTAAGCAAAAACGTCGATAAGGAAAGCGTTATGGAATACGCCAAAAAAGATGAAGTCAAAAAGGTCACTGCGCTTGAAAGCACTGTTTTTCCGCAGGACTGCTCCTATATGTTTTTCAAATTCTGTGCCGAAAGCATTGATCTGTCAAAAGCCGATACAAGTGCCGTTACGGATATGAGCTATATGTTTTCCGACTGCGACAAGCTTAATTCTGTTGAGCTGGACGGTTTTGACACAAGCAAAGTCACAGATATGCGCTATATGTTCAACAGCTGCTATGCGCTGTCCTCGCTTGATTTGAAAAGTTTTGATACAGGCAGCGTAAAAAAAATGAATTTTATGTTTGCGGATATGCACACACTGGAAGAACTTGATCTAACCGGTTTCAACACCGACAGTCTTACAGAGACCGACTATATGTTCAGCAACTGCAACGCTCTTACAAAGCTTGATATAAGCAATTTCAACACAAAAAACGTTGAAAGTATGTCTGGTATGTTCAATCAGTGCAATTCTTTAAAAAGTATTGATCTGAGCAGTTTTGATACATCAAACACAGTTTATATGGGCAGTATGTTTGAGGGCTGCGAAGCTTTGGAAGCGCTTGATCTGAAAAACTTTGATACTTCAAAGGTAACTTCTATGGGAAGTATGTTTGGCAGCTGTGAAAGCCTGACTTCGCTTGATTTAAGTAATTTTGACAGGCGAAAGGCAAGCTATGATTATATGTTTGACAGTTGCAATTCACTTGTCTTGCTTACCGTAGGAGAGCATTTCAACAACATAAAATCAAGTGAATGGCTCTCCAACGGCAGTTACGGCTGGGCAAACGCAAACGATCCGACAAAGCGGATAAGCGGCACATGGAGCTATGCCGTAATAACAAATACAGGCAAAAATACCTATATGAAACTGACACGTCCAATAGGAAGTGCAGGAGACTGCAAGTGGTATTTTGACAGCAGCAGCGGTATCCTTACCGTAAGCGGAGACGGTGATATGCCCGAGTATTCCGACAGCTCACGCCCCGAATGGTATGAATTTAAAGACATGATAAAAAAAGTTGTTATAATTGACGGACTTACGTCAATAGGAGCGGCGGCTTTTTCCGACTGCACTGATTTAAAAGGTGTAAAAATAGCAGAAAGTGTTACAAAAATTCAGACTTCCGCGTTTGACAGCTGCGGTATGGAATATATTATCTTACCAAAAAATACAGTTATTGAGCCGACAGGCGCAGGTTTTGCAAAAAACGAAAAAATCAGCGGATTTATCGTATGCGGTTATAAAAACAGCAATGCGGAGACCTATGCCAAAGCCAATGGATTTGAATTTATTATTCTTGGAGATGTGGAAAACGACGGTGATGTTGATATAGCCGATGCCGCTGTTTTGCTCAAATATACAAACGGCACAAAGCCAAACCTTGACAGTAAACAATTAATAGCTGCAAAAATAAGCGACAGCACGAAGGAAATGCCCGATATACTTGATGTTATTGGTCTGATAAATATTATCTGATATAAGAAAAGCTCTTAAAACCCAAAAGGTGATAAGAGCTTTTTTGCTGTTATTCATTCACAAAAGAATTACTGTTCTTTTAAATAAAGCAGATCAAAATAGTTTTTAAGTGCATATTTAACTGTATCAATATCATTTGTAAAAAACTTTGCAATAGTATTGCCATTATCGGTATAAACACTTTGTATCTCGCAATCTTTCAAAACAGCAAGCAGTTTATTTATATCCGTTCCCTTAACTATCAAACGGCAGCCATCGCCGCTTACACCCAAAAGCTTCATAAGACCTTTTATAAGGTCATAGCTTGTTATTACCCCGACAATACTGCCTGCATTATCAACAACGGGCACAAAATACGCTTTATTTTCTTTCATCAGCAATGCGCATTCTTCGACAAGGGCATTTTCGTTTATTTTATAAAAGCCTGTCTGCATGACCTCACTGATTTTTGTATTGGACAGCATAAAACTTGCACCGCTTATATTTTCAATACCGCTTTTATCCACAATACCCACAGGTCTGTTCATAGCATCTACCACAGGCAGACGTCGGTGATTAAATTCACGCATTACGCTTAATGCTTTTGAAAGCGATGTATTCTCCTGAACAGTGACCGCATTTTTATTCATTCTGTCCTTTACATACATATTTTGTCCCTCCAAAAAAGTTAGTTCAGCAACAAAACCTCACCCGATAATAAAAGAATAAGACCCGTTGAAAGGGTCTTATCTTTTATTATAAATCTTATAAAGGTTTAATTATTTATCTTCTTCCGCATTGCCCTTTCCTGTGCTGCGGAGTTCTTTTCTGTTTTCATAGAGGATATCGGCTTCTCTTGAAAGGAAGTCCTCAACGCCGTTTGCCTGCTGCGAATACACATCAAGACTATCGCGCAAAGTCTGCTCTGCATCGGATAAAATGCTGTCTGCATATTCAATAGCACCGCTTCTTAACTCTCTTGCAGTTGCTTTTGCATCTTCAAGGATAGTTTCAGCCTGTTCTTTGGCACGCTTTGTTATCTCATGCTCCGAAGCCAATCTTTCAGCGGTTTCCTCTGCTTCCTTAATAATGTCCTGGCCTTTTTGTCTTGCTTCTTCGATAATTTTCTCGGCATTGTCCGCAATGCGCTGTGACTGCTTTACAACGCTGGGAATATTAAGGCGAATTTCCTCTAATATTTCCGAAATCTGTTCCCTTGAAACAGAGATCTTATTTGAAAAAGGAACAGCCTTACTCTCCTCCAAAATATCGTCAAGTTCATCCAATAAGCTATAGATCATTTTAATATCCTCCTGTTTTTTATTTGCTATTTATATTAAACCAATGTATCTTTCGGTTTTTAACTGTTTTTAAATTTATCATTCATCTGTTTTTGCACTGTCTCGGGTACCATACCTTCAACGCTTTTGCCAAATGAAGCAACTTCTTTTACCATACTTGAGCTGACATACATATAATGTGCGCTGGTAGGTATAAACAATGTTTCTATCTCTTCTGCAAGGCTTCTGTTTGTCAATGCCATCTGAAACTCATATTCAAAGTCCGTAACAGCACGCAGACCCCTTATAACAATACGGGCATCAACACTCCTTACAAAATCCACCAAAAGCCCCGAAAACGAACGAACCTCAACATTAGGCAGGTTTTGAGTCAACTCTTCAAGCTGCGCCACCCTTTCCTCTATTGTGAATAGACCGTTTTTCTTCGGGTTTATCAGCACCCCGACAATAAGCTTATCCACTATTTTTGCGGCACGTTCGATAACATCGAGATGTCCGTTTGTTGTAGGATCAAAGCTGCCGGGATAAACCGCTATATTCATAAGACCCCTCCCAAGGGGATCATATCCCCAGAAATGTCATTTTTGTTGTTTTATAATCCTTAACACGAAGCAGCTCATAGCCTTCAATTTCAAGCAAAGGCTCGTCCGCTGCCTGCTCGGCTATTATATAGCCGTTTTCATTCATCAGCCCAAGCTGTGCAATAAGTTTTGCTGCATCTGCCGCAAGCGTTGTATTATAAGGCGGGTCGAGAAAAACGATATCAAATCTATCGCCCATTGCCTTTATGCGGTTCAAAGCCTGTCTGAAATCACAATTAAGCACCACTGCCCTGTCAACAAGTCTTGCACGTTTAAGATTATCATTAATAATTTCTATGCTTTTTCTGCTGCTGTCGGCAAAATACGCCTTACGCGCACCCCTTGACAGTGCTTCTATGCCTATGCCTCCGCTGCCGCCGAACAGGTCGAGAAAGCATATATCATAAAGATCGGCTGCTATGATATTAAACAGCGATTCCTTGATACGATCGGTAGTCGGCCTTGTATTCATACCCTCGGGCGCTTTAAGCTTAAGCCCGCGAGCCGAGCCGGAGATCACACGCATATATACCAGCCTTTCTGTTTACATAAGTAAGTTCTTTAAGTATCATACTCTTATTTATGCAAATATTGTGCAAATGTGAAGTATAAATATACAAATAGATATAATAAACCTATACTACATTCTATTATACAAAATTTTTGACAATAAGTAAACCATAAATTTACTATAAACCAAAATTTTTTTCATTTTTATCGAAAATATCCAATATTTTCTTTTTTAAACACCCATTTTCGGGCAAATCAAGTAAAGGATCGGCTTGATAAAGCTTTAAAGCCGCTTCTCTGACCTTTTCAAGTATGGGTATATCTTTATAGAGGTTTGCAATTTTCATTTCGGGCAGACCATGCTGTCTTGTACCGAAGAAATCACCGGGTCCGCGGAGCTGAAGGTCTTTTTCACTTATTTCAAAACCGTTATCTGTCCTGCACATTGTCTCAAGACGTTCTTTTGAAAGCTTGTTTTTGCTGTCGCTCACAAGCACACAATAGCTTTTTTCACTGCCTCTGCCGACACGGCCGCGAAGCTGATGCAACGCCGAAAGTCCAAATCTCTCCGCATTTTCTATTATCATAAGCGTTGCATTCGGAACGTTAACGCCAACCTCTATTACCGTTGTGGAAACCAATATATTGACCTCACCGCGATAAAAGCCATCCATTATAAACTGTTTTTCGTCCGACTTCATTTTTCCGTGCAGACATTCGACGCGAAGTTCACGGAAGATACTTTTCAGCTCATCGGTGTATTCAATAGCAGCTTTAAGGTCGTTCTTTTCGTTTTCTTCTATCATAGGACAGATAATATATACCTGCCTGCCCTGTGAAACAAGTTTTTCGATAAAAGCATATAACCGCTTATGATAGCTTGTATTCACAGCAAAAGTATCTATTTTCTGTCTGCCCGGAGGCAAAGAATCAATAGTGCTTATGTCAAGATCACCATAAAGTATAAGTCCCAGGGTACGAGGTATCGGTGTTGCAGTCATAACAAGAACATGAGGCGCACTGCCCTTCTGCTCAAGCATTTTGCGCTGATTTACACCAAAACGGTGCTGTTCATCCGTTATTGCAAGCCCAAGTGATTTATACACGACCGTATCCTGAATTACGGCATGCGTGCCTATTATCATCTTTGAAATGCCAAGTCGGATATTTTCATAGGCATTTTCTTTTTCTTTTTTCTTCATGCCGCTTTTTAAAAGCTCACAACTTATGCCAAGCTTTGCAAAAAGCTTGCTTATGCCCTCATAGTGCTGTGTTGCCAATACATCAGTCGGCGCCATAAGTACAGCCTGATAGCCGTTTTGTATAGTCATATATGCCGCAGCTATAGCAACGGCAGTCTTACCGCTGCCGACATCGCCCTGGATAAGTCTATTCATAACAAAGCCGCTCTCCATATCGGTGCGAATCTCGTTAAGCACCTTTGCCTGGGCGGCTGTCAAATCAAATCCAAGAACATTAAGTACAGGAGTTATATCTGTATTTTTAATTATAATGTCATTCTGTTTTTTCCTTACTGCGCCTTTCAGCTGCAAAAGGCGCATCTGCAAAAGAAAAAGCTCTTCAAAAACAAGTCTTTCCCTTGCGCGGAAGAAATCCTTATCACTTACGGGAAAATGTATGTTTTCTACAGCATATCTGCGCTGCGAAAGAGAGTATTTTTTTAAAATATCCTGCGGCAGAAACTCAGTCAGTTCATCCGCAGCCGCATCAAGCGTATTTTGTATAACACCTCGCAGGACTTTTTGTGTAAGCCCCTTTGTAAGAGGATAAACAGGAATTATTCTGCCGTTTGAAAGACTTGTTTTTTGCTTATTATATATCTCCCATTCGGGGCTTTCGACTTGTAAAATGCCAAATTTTTCACTTGCCTTGCCGAAAAACCAATATTCTTTATTAAGGTCAAAACTGTTTTTAAGATATGGCTGATTGAACCAGACAAGCTCTATCTGCGCAGTATCATCATGTACTTTTGCCCTTACAAGTTTTAGCTTACCGCGTATATTCAGCGTCGGCTTATCGGAGAGCTTTGCTACAAAGCCGAATGTACTGCCTGGTGTTATATCGGCAATAGGTGTGATGACGCTTCTGTCCTCGTAATCACGAGGAAAATACTCCAACATATCCAGCACGGTATACACTCCGAGCCCGTTCAATTTTTCCCTGCGCTGATCGCCAATATTTTTAATGTTTTCTATTCCGTCGCTTAAAAGCATATCATTCCACCGAAATCAGATAATAATACAAAGGCTGACCGCCCATACGGCACTCTGCTTCTAAATCGGGATACTTTTCGCAAATACGTTCAACTGCTGCTTCGGCATCATTTCTCGATACATCTTCGCCATAGTAAAGGCAGATATAAGAAGCATCTTCCGCATTATCTACCATATTTGCAATAAGCAAATCAAGCGCGGCATCAAGGTCTGTATCGACCAAAACAAGCTTGTCATCCGCAAGACAGAGATAATCACCCTCGTGTATCTCATTATCATCAAGAACAGTATCTTTCACAGCAAAAGTGATCTGTCCGCCAAAAACGCCGTTCATGCTTTCCGTCATGCTCTTGATGTTTTCTTCTGTTGAATTATCATTTATAAAACCTACCATTGCGCCTATACCTTTTGGTATTGAAGTCGATCTTATGACAACCGTTCTTCTGCTTTTGCATATTTCTGCAGCCTGTTCTGCCGCCATAATGATATTTTTATTGTTTGGCAGCACAAAAACAGTTTCTGCATTAACGCGCTCTATTGCATTAAGTATTTCCTCGGTACTCGGGTTCATGGTATTGCCGCCTTTTATCACCCTGTTAACTCCGAATTCCTTGAAAAGTTCTGCAATCCCATCACCCATAGAAACAGCCACAAAGCCATATTTTTCGGGCTTACTTTCCTCTGCAAAACTTATCAGATTTGTATGCTGCAATCGCATATTCTCAATTTTTATATTTTCGAGCGCACCTATCTTCAATGCACGTTCAAGCACCTGACCCGGGTTATTTGTATGAACATGCACTTTTATTATATCGTCATTATCAACCGCAACTATGCTGTCACCTATGTTTTCAAGGAAACTGACAAGTTCTGCCTTATTGTCGTTTCTGCCGTTTTCGACATTTACAAAAAACTCCGTACAGTAACCGAATTTAATATCGCCCGAAGCCGAAGCAGCGGGAACAACCTCCCTTGCAGCTGGTGTCTCGGCGGTTTCAAGCATATTATCTATGCCCATATTTTCAAAGCCGCCCTCAACAATATACAAAAGTCCCCTGCCTCCTGCATCCACAACGCCTGCCTGTTTGAGCTGCGGCAGCATATCCGTAGTTTTATCAAGCATCTCGGAAGCATATGATATTATTTCTTTAAAGATTGTTTCAAGAGTAAGATCATCCTCATCGGTATCAAGGACTGTTTCTGCCGCTTTTTCGGCAAGTGCCCTTATTATAGTAAGGATAGTACCCTCTTTTGGTTTCATCACCGCTTTATAGGCAGTCTCCATACTGCCTTTAAGACAGTCTGCAAGTTCGGGGACCGTGATCACCGACTTATTCTCCGCAGCCTTATATATACCGCGGTATATCTGCGACAAAATAACACCTGAATTGCCCCTTGCTCCTTTTAAAGCGCCGTTTGCCACTGCCTGCGCCACCTGTGAAAAATTGGGAGAATTTACCCTTTCCGCCTCGCGTGCAGCTGCCTGTGCCGTCATGGTCATATTTGTGCCCGTATCACCATCGGGCACGGGAAAAACATTAAGTGAATTTACGTATTCTTTATTTGCTGCAAGTTTGTTCGCTCCATTTATAACAAATCTACGCAGCATATAGCCGTCAATTTTAATATAACTCAATTGAATTATCCTCCAGATAGTTAATAACTGCTAATTCCTATTTTCCGTCAACTCTTATGCCCTCAACGTATATATTCACGGTATCTACAGCAAAGCCTGTAAATTCCTGCACCTTATACTTTACTGTGGAAGATATGGTCTCGGAAATTGCCGGTATGTTTATACCGTATTCCATAATAACATGCAGGTCAACGGAAATTACATTTTCATCAACGCGCACAATAACGCCCCTTGTGATACTGTCTTTTTTAAGAAGCATAACAATGCCGTCCTTAACGCTTTTTACCGCCATACCAACAACGCCGTAACATTCGGTGGCAGCCATGCCTGCGATCCTGGCTATAACCGTCTCGGTAAGTGTTATGTTGCCCAGATCTGTTCTTATTTCAGCTGTCATAATATACTTTCCTCCTTTTAAGCGCATTTGGATACAAAAAACTATATAATATAATTTTATCATATTATACAAACTATTTCCACACTTTTTATAAAAAATAATAAAAAAAGAGCAGGTGCATTTAAGCACCCGCTCTTTGAATTGTATTAAATTTCAGAAATTATCTTGTAACTTTTTTCTTGATAGTGAACAAACCTGCAACTACAAGCAATACACCAAATCCGAAGATCGTCTGTGTATCCATTGCACTACCTGACTGGGGAAGTGCGCCGCCGTTGTTAGGTGCTCCGTTACCGCTTGCCGATGCAGCATCAGCATTTGCGGAAGAATCAAGATTATTTCTGTCTGCGCCTGAATATGCGCTGTTGTCGGAATCATCCTTGTCAGAACCGCCAACATTACCGTAGGTATAATCGTTACCGTTTGTGCCGTTTGCGTTATCGCTGCTGTCAAGGTTGTCGTTGATATTATCGCTGTTATCTACAGTGTTTATCTCAACTGTATCTTCCGTATTCTCATAGCTGTCTGTAGTTTCTTCAGTCTTCTCGTCCTGAACATTGACCTTAACATCGGTCTTGTTGAGTGAACTGCTTGAACCATGGTGACTGCCTGAGGTTACAGACGAAGAATTCCTTGTTCTTGAGCCTGTGTTGGATGAACCGCCTGCTGTTGTAGCTTCTGTCGAAGCTTCGTTAGAAGCGCTTGTTGTAGCTTGACTTCCCGAACCTGAACCGCCGCCGTTTGAAGAACCGGAAGTTGTTGTCTCACCGGCTGTTTCATCAACAGTTGTTGTTTCTGTATGGTCGTCATCATTTACACTGCGCGTTCTTGTTTCAGTCATCGTTTCAGACTTCGTAGCGGAAGTTGTTGTTTCCGTATTCGTCTCTGTAACGACTGTTGTTGTAGTATCTTTCTCCGTGACAACTGTTGTAGTTACCGTCGGATTATCATGGTTGCCTCCATGAGAATTAGATGTTGTTGTTTCTGTTACAGCATCTGTAGTTGTTTCTGATGCTGTTGTTGTTTCGATCACCTTATCCGTTGTAGTTACAGCTGTTGTTGTTTCAGTTGTAGCAACTGTTGTTGCAGCTGTTGTTGTTTCGGTTGAGGTTTCTTCTGTTGTCTGTGTTGTATCGGTAGAAACCGATGAACCAGACTCAACATCATCTGTCGGACCACTTGTTGTGGTCTCTGTTGTAGACTCGGAAGTGCTGCTGCTTGATGTGCTGCCTGCTTCTTCTGTAGTGTTTTGGTTTTCATGAGTTTCAACATTTTCTTCTGTTTCCACAGTTTCTGTTTCAGTTCCCTGTGTAACTTCTGTTGAGCCCTCTGTTGTTCCCTCTGTCGTATTATCATCTATCTGCTTTGTTCTGGCTTCTGATGTTGTCTCTGACAAAGTTTCTGTAGTAGCTTCTGTCGAAGTTTCTGTTGTCGCTTCTGTTGAAGCTACCGTTGAGCTTTCTGTTTCTGTTTCCGTCTCTGTTTCTGTTTCCGTAGAAGTTACAGTAGTTGTTTCTGTAGTAGTCTCTGTAGTTGTTTCTGTAGAAGTTTCTGTTGTAGTCTCTGTAGTTGTTTCTGTAGAAGTTTCAGTTGAGGTCTCTGTTGAACTTTCTGTAGAAGTTTCGGTTGTAGATTCTGTCGTAGTTTCTGTTGAGCTTTCTGTCGAAGTCTCTGTAGAAGTTTCGGTTGTAGATTCTGTCGAAGTTTCTGTTGAAGTTTCTGTAGAGGACTCTGTTGTCGCTTCTGTCGTAGATGTACTGCTGCTGCTTGATGAGCTGCCTTCATCTTCGATTTGGGTGATAGCAGTTTCCTGTGTTTCGTTGTTTTCTGTTTCACCTGTTTCAGAAACTGTTTCCTGACTTTCGGTCTCACCACTTATATCCTTTGTTCTTGTTTCGCTTTCTGTCGAAGTTTCACTTGAACTTTCACTTGATTCTTCCGTAGAAGTTTCTGTTGAAGTTTCGGTAGAGGTCTCTGTGGTAGTTTCTGTCGTTGTCTCCGTAGAGGTCTCTGTGGTTGTTTCCGTAGTCGACTCTGTAGTTGTTACAGTTGTGGATTCTGTGGTCGTTGCCGTAGAGGTCTCTGTGGTTGTTTCTGTAGAAGTCTCTGTGGTCGTCTCCGTAGAAGTTTCTGTAGAGGTCTCTGTGGTCGTTTCTGTAGAAGTCTCTGTTGAGCTTTCTGTTGAAGACTCTGTAGTTGTTTCTGTAGAAGTTTCCGTAGAGGTCTCTGTAGTTGTTTCTGTTGTAGATGTACTGCTGCTGCTTGATGAGCTGCCTTCATCTTCGATTTGGGTGATAGCGGTTTCTTGTGTTTCAACATTTTCCGTCTCGCCCGTTTCGGAAACAGTTTCCTGACTTTCGGTCTCCTGACTTACAGTTTCAATTTCTATATCCTTTGTTCTTGTTTCGCTTTCTGTTGAAGTTTCACTTGAACTCTCTGTTGAGGTCTCGGTCGTTGTTTCGGTCGAGGTCTCGGTAGAAGTTTCGGATGTAGTTGTTGCTTCTGTTGTAGTCGTTTCTTCTGTTGTAGTCTCGGTCGTAGTTTCCGTTGTTGTAGTAGTTTCTGTTGTTGTTTCTGTTGTAGTTGTTGTTTCGGTCGTTGTAGTAGTTTCGGTAGTAGTTGTTGTTTCCGTTGTAGTTTCGGTCGTTGTTTCGGTTGTTGTCTCGGTCGTAGTCTCCGTTGTTGTTTCGGTTGTTGTGACCTTAGCATTATCAACCATTATGATAGTATCATCACCATCGACCTTACCGTTTTCTACACTCGTCTTAACAAGCTTGCCGTCCTTTATAACAAATGTTATATCGGTTGCTACTTCAAAGCCGTCGGGAGCAGCCACTTCGTGAAGTGTATATGTACCGTCGGGAAGTGACTTGATATCTGTTGCAGACTTACCGGAAACCCATTCAAGTGAGTCGCCGCTGCGTTTTGTAACTTCAGCACCGTCACCCGGAACTATCTGATCGGCATTAAACGTTATTGTTGTATTGCCGTCAACACCCGTAAGTTTGAGTTTTGCTTTCTCGATCTCTTTACCGAGAACATCCTGCTTGCTTATCTTGATATCCGCAGGAGCAAAATCATCAGTCATAGTAAGACTGTCTGATGTTACTCTTGTATCATCGGAAACAAGCTTGCCGTCTTTAATAGTAAACTTAATATCTGTTGTTACTACATATCCGTCGGGTGCTGCAACTTCATGGAGAACATATTCACCATCGGGAAGATTTCTGACCCAGGTTGATGACTTGCCCGATTTCCATGTAAGTTCTTTACCGTTGTCGGAAATGACCTCTGCATCCGAAGGAGCATCAAGCTGTTTGGCTGTGAATACTATATCATCGTTGCCGTTCTTGCCTGTAAGAGTAAGCTGTGCTCCGGCTATCTCATTATCATAGATATCCTGCTTGCTTATCTTGACATCCTTCGCAAAGTCATCCGTCATGAAAACAGTGTCATCGCCAATTGTATTATTGCTGCGAACAAGTTTTCCGTCTTTGATCTCGAATTCGATGTCGGTTGTAACAGCGTAACCGCTCGGAGCTGCTTCTTCATGCAAAGTATACTTACCATCGGGAAGATCGCTTATTGTTGTAGCTGATGTACCCGATTTCCAAACAAGCTTTTCACCGTTGCCTGTAAGTATCTCGCCGCCTTCGCCCTTAGTTATCTGATTTGAAGCAAAACTGATAACCTTATTGCCGTCCTTACCTGTAAGGGTAAGTGTTGCGCCGGGGATCTCTTTGCTGTAAACATCCTGTTTTTTAATCTTTACAGTTGCCTTTTCAAAGTTATCTACAAGTGTAAGAGTATTTGTATCGGTGTCTACCCTTGTATCGTCTGTAACTATTCTGCCGTTTACGATCTTAAATGAGATATCTGTTGTTACAACATATCCGTCGGGTGCTGCAACTTCGTGGAGAACATACTCACCGTCGGGAAGATTCTTAACAGTTGTCTGTGTTGTACCCGACTTCCATTCAAGCTTATCGCCCGAACCCGAATATACTTCGGCATCATCGGCTGCATCCAGCTGTCCGTCTTTAAAAATAACGGTTCCGTTTTTATCTTCACCCGTAAGTGTAAGTTTTGCGCCCGCAAGTTCATTGCTGTAAATATCCTCTTTGCTTATCTTGATAGTTGTTGCATATTCATCGGTCATAGTAACGGTATTTGTTTGTGAATCGGTAAATTCTGACTTCACAAGCTTGCCGTTATATATAACGAATTCGATATCCGTAGCTACAAGATAGCCGTCCGGAGCTACTTCTTCGTGAAGAATATAAGTGCCGTCGGGAAGATTTTTGACATTTGTTTTGCCCGAGCCCGATATCCACTTAATTGTTGTGCCGCTTGTTTCAAGAGCATTTGCTTCATCGCCTGTTACAAGCATATCCTTTGAAAACTCGACTGCTCTGTTATGGTTGTCGGTACCTGTAAGTGTAAGTACCGCACCTACGACCTCTTTACCGCCAAGATCTGACTTGCTTATATATATATCTGTTGCATAATCATCAACCATTGTAACAGTCTTGTTTTGAGCAACGCCTGTTTGTTCAACAAGTTTACCGTCTTTGATCTCAAATTCGATATTTGTTGTCACAACGTAGCCTCTTGGTGCAGCTACCTCGTGAAGAACATACTTACCGTCCTGAAGAGAAAGTATCTCGGAAGGTGCAGTGCCTGATTCCCACGAAAGTTCTGTAACCTTTGCATCTTCGCTTGTAAACGAAGTGAGAAGTGAAGCAGCTTCGCCTGCAACAAACTGGTCTTTAACAAACTTGATCTTTGCGCCCGAAGAATCTGTACCTGTAAGTGTAAGTGTTGCACCCGGCACTTCCTCTCCGCCAAGATTCTGCTTGCTGATCTTTGTGTTGGACTCTGCAAGCTCGTCGATCATTGTAACAGTGCCGTCCTTGACATTGTCACCGTCCTCAACAAGTTTGCCGTCCTTGATAGTAAATGTTATCGGTGTTGTTACCGAATAGCCCAAAGGAGCAGTATCTTCCGTTAATGTGTAAGTACCGTCTTTAAGCTTCTTAACGTATGTTTCTGTTGAACCTGAATTCCACGAAAGTTCCTTGCCGCTGTTATTGTTAACAACTGCATCTTCCGCAGCTGCAAGCTGTGTTTCATCAAATTCGATATCCGCACCGCTCTCGTCCTTGCCCGTAAGAGTAAGAAGAGCGCCCTTAAGCTCTTTGCCGTTAACATCAGCCTTACTGATCTTTACGGTAGATTCATCTGCGCGTACGTCAGTCATAACGATCTTGTTATCTTCACAGTCAACAACCGAACCGTTGATTTTTAATGATATAACCGTAGAACCGCTGATTGTAAACTCAATATCGTTTGCAACACCAAAGCCCCCAGGTGCTGTATCTTCGTGAAGAACATATGTACCGTCGGGAAGATTCTTAAATCTTTGAGGAGCGTTACCCGATACCCAGTGAAGTATACCGTTGCGCTCGTCATTCTCGCCGAACCAATCGGTATAATCAAGCTGAACACCGTTGTTCTCAACTACATAGTAATCCTGACCTTTAAGCCAGTTAGCCCATATACTGCTTCCATCGGTACGTGCAAGCGAAAGACTTGCACCCGGAAGTTCTTCCGATTTGCCGAGTTCAACTTTGCTTATAGATGTATAAACATCTTTTCTGTCAACAACTTTAAGTATACCCGTTGATTCGTCATATGATATATCATTGCTGTTGAGTTTGTTTCCGTTTGTATCAAATACACCCGTTACCTTGCCGCCTTCAATGGTGAATGTAAACTCTGTTACTTTGCCATATCCGTTGGGAGCGGAGTTTTCAACAAACTTATATGTGCCTTCGGTAAGATTCTTCAATTTTGTGTTTGTAGAACCCGAAGTCCATGTTATAGCATTATTGCCCGAACTTATAATAGATGCATTTTTGCCAAGTTCATAGTTATTGCTGTCACTGAAATTGACATCATAATCACCTGCAATTTTGGTGATCGTGATATTGGCGCCAACCACTTCCTTACCAAACTGATCCATCTTTTCGATAACAACATCGGCCTTTTTGATATTCTTATCTACCATAGTCACAACATTGTTAACAGCCGAACCGTCTTTGCCGATAACATTTGTTATCTTGCCGTCGGTAATTGTAAACCTGACCTCTTCGGCTTGTTCATAATCACCGTTTTGCGGTGTACGGAATTCGGTAAGAATATATGTGCCGTTGGGAATATCTTTGATAACAGCATCTTCGGATGTGGATATCCATTCAATAAGGTGCCCTTTTGTCTCACCCCACTTGATATTCCACCAATCCGTTGTTCCTTCTTTTAAGTCATATACATTCCAATTCTGACCGCCCGAAGTATTGGCAGTATCAAATTCTACCGAGCCGTCTTCACTTGTAAGTCTAAGCTGTGCGCCGATAACTTCTTCTCCGAACTGATCGACTTTTTTGATTTTCACCGTCTTGTGTACTTCGTTGAAGAAAGCACCAAGTGAGAATTCAATACCCGACATATCAACAGCAGTGTTTGTCTTGTATGCCTTGCCTGCCGTTTTGTCTGCCTGTGTCAGATAATAATTCGACGTTACTTTATATGTAAGAACACCGTCATTATTTGTAACAACAAGCTCGATATCTACCTCACCGTCAGAAATTCCAATACCGTCATCGTTTATTGTGCCGGAATTGTTTTCTTTAATAGTATAGTAGAAAGTTTTGCTTTGACCGGGAGCAATATAGTTCTCTGTTTGTGGCCAAACAAGATCTTTGTCGGAAGAATAAAAGCTTAAAACAGGAAACTTTATCTTGTTTGTTGTTTCATTTACAACATTAGTATTTATAGGATAATCTATCCAGCTTCCATACCACGGAATTCTCTGACTGAAAGTAAACGAATACTTGCCTCTCGGCGAATAAACCGTTGTATCTTCCTTTATAACATCTGCACTCAGGTCATATGTAAATGCTTTACGTGCCGCAAAGTGTATCTGACCTTCGAGGTCGGAGTTAGTGTCTTCGCTTACACCTTCATATACATAATGCCACTCTGCTTTGTTTGTTACGGTACCGCCCGTTGCAAGCCAACCTGCACTTGAACCGTCTACAGTAATATCCGCAGAAGTATTCGGAATAAGTATAGTACCTGCCACCGTATCAAGCGAAACAGCGCCATCGGCATTAGGAAGGCTGTACACGATCTTTTGTGCTATCTCAACATCAACAAAATGGTTTTTTGCGATGTCCTCTGCACTCTGTGCATTGTTAATCGTTGAAGAATTACCTTCTTCTGTTGAAATGGAACTATCCACAGCCTCAACACAAACTTTTGCAATCTTATAAGTACCATCTTCTTTATTTGGTGAAGCTATGTTAAAGATAACCGTTGTGCTTGAGTATTTTTTTACATGGAGAGAACCATCTCGGGATATAGTGCCCGCAAGATCCTTATCATCGTCAACATTGATGTAAACAACAGCATCCTTATATATTTCATCTGTAAGATCAATATGATAATGAGGACTTGACCATGTTTTAACATCGTTAAGATCAAGCTTGTATTCAGGACTTGTGGCCTTTTCCGCTATTTCGTCCGTCTCATCCTTAATATGGTTTACCATTCTGTCAAGGTTTCCCTTGATAACATCGGTATCCTGAAGCTTGAGATAAACTGTTGCATTAAAACCTTCTTCAAGCGAAAGATTACCGCCGCTTTGTGAAGCAACATCAAAATCTCCTATAACATCTTTTGTTGTTTCAATGTTGAAAGTCTTAGTTCTGCCGCCCGTCTTGCCCAATCTGATTTTGGTGCCTTCCGGAGTGTTTCCTATTATAAACTGCGCCGTACCAGTGTCTGTAAGATCGACATCATCATTGTTGCCGGCAAGACCTAAATTATTATAGGTAAAAGTCGCAAGCGTGGTCTCCATATGGTTATTGTGGTTGAACGTACCCGAAAGGATACCGTAATCTACCGCACGACCCAAAATGGAACTGTAATTCACATTACTTGCAGAGTCAATTGTTGCAGGAACTGCGGCTTCAACAAGTTTGGATGTGGCAAACATACCGCTGTCAATACCAAGACTGCCTGCAAGGACCGTAACTGCAGCTAATGCGGAAACTAACCTACGTTTAAGACTCTTCTTAACTGTTCTGTCTTTTTTCATACAGTTTCATTCCTCCTTTATTAAATTTTAAATAATATAAACCCCCAATATTCCAAAGCGGCTTTTTATCCGCAGAACAATACCGAGCATTTTTATGCCGTGATCGCTATGAAAACGGCACGCTATTTCAGGAAAGGTATACTTTCCCCATTTGATTTATTATAACATTTATCAAATTTTAATTCAATACAAATTTATTTAAATAATATTAACAAAAAATTAATATTTTTTGTTGCTTTTGTCTAATTGGTAATTTTTAACAAAAGCTAACTGCACAAATTTCCGAGATGCGCAATTATATTCCTATTTACTCACCGATACTTTAACGGTTTTCTTTTTTATCTTTTTGCCTTTCATACCTTTAAGGACATCCTTGACATATTTTTTCGGTATTTCCACCAATGTATATGTATCATGGAGTTCAACATCACCTATCACACTGCCCTGTATACCGCTTTCTCCCGCCAATGCGCCTATTATATCCTTCACCCTTATACCGTCTTTTTTGCCTGCATCTATATAAAGAGTACGTATTTTTTCTCCCTTATTGATATCATCTTCATATTCATCTATATCAGGATCGTAAAGATTGAGTTTAAGCAGGGCCGCGGCAAGTTCTTTCATGTCCCAGCCCTCTTTTTCAAGCTTTTCGGCAGCTGTGATATATTTGTCGAGCCTGCCGTCTTTTATGACCTCTTTGACCTCACCTATCAAGCTTTTTGTTTTGGCATCGGTTATGTCCGTAAACGACGGCAGCGGAACAACTTTTATCTTTTGACCCGTAAGTGCGGTTATGCTCTTTAACCTTTCTTTTTCCTTACCCGTAACAAGACTGTAGGCAATTCCGCTTTTGCCTGCGCGCCCTGTTCTTCCTATGCGGTGAACATAATATTCGGCTTCAAGAGGAAGATCGTGATTTATAACAAGTTCAACATTGTCCACATCTATCCCCCTTGCCGCAATATCCGTTGCAACAAGGATATTTATTGTGCCGCTGCGAAATTTTTTCATAACACTGTCACGCTGGAGCTGATCCATATCCCCGTGCAGTCCGTCTGCGGCATACCCCTTTGCAAGCAGCATTTCGACAACACTGTCAACTCGTTTTTTCATATTACAGAAAACGATTGCAAGTTCAGGCATATGGTATTCAAGCAGACGGCAAACTGCCTCGTCCTTGGTCTTTTCTTTGAGTTCGATATATTTCTGGTCTATTTTCGGCACGCTGACCTTGCTGCCACTGTCTGCCTTTATATGCAGAGGATCTTTCTGATATTTATGAGTTATATCAACGATAGGTTTCGGCATGGTCGCGGAAAACAGCAAAGTCTGGTGTTCCTGCGGTATTTTGACAAGTATTTTTTCTATATCCTCACGGAAGCCCATATTCAACATTTCGTCCGCCTCGTCAAGTACAACATATTTAACATTTTGCATTTTCAGAGTATGCCTTTTAATATGGTCTATTACTCTGCCCGGTGTTCCGACAACTATCTGCACGCCTCGCCTCAAAGCCGAGATCTGCTTCACTATCGGCTGACCGCCGTACACGGGAAGCACTTTGATATCATCGGTATACTTTAATATTTTTCTGAATTCCTCGCATATCTGTATAGCGAGTTCGCGTGTAGGCGCAAGAATGACCGACTGCAGGCTGTCATCCTGCGCATCGGTCTTTTCGATGCACGGTATAGCAAAAGCCGCCGTTTTGCCCGAGCCCGTCTGCGCCTGACCTATCACATCCTTGCCCGATAGTATGGCTTCGAGAGTTTTTGCCTGAATAGGCGTTGCTGTTACAAAGCCCATATCATCAAGTGCGCGCTTCAGCTGCGGCTTTATATCAAGGTTTTCAAAATTTCTTTCTTCCATATTGTATATCTCCATTTCAAAACTCATTTCAAAACTGTATCATAAATCACCGCTGTTCTTTTTGCTGTGGTTTATCATAGGTTCAAGTTCCTGCATAAAATTTGTTATATATCTGTCGGACTCTGCGACAATAATGTCCGTATTCTGCCCGCTTCTTTCATCATAAACGCCTACGGCAGTCATCCCTGCCGTCTTTGCACTTCTTATACCCTGGATAATATCTTCATATACAGTACAGTTTTCGGGCTTTACACCCATCATTTCCGCACATTTCAGATATATGTCGGGGTTATCTTTATTCGGCAGACCGAGTTTGCCGTCAGCAAAAGCATCAAAGCATTCTGTTATTGCATATTTTTTCAGAACAGGAAGATAAAACTCGGGATTGGAGGCTGTTGCAAGACCGACTTTATAATTCTTTCTTTTCAAAAACCTTATATACTCAACAACACTGTCTTTTAGCTTAACATTACGCTCATACTCAAAAACGGCACTCTTATGCCATTCTTCCATTATATCCTCTACACTTTCTTTGATATTATAAGTGTTTTTTGTAAACACGGCACCTTCATAAAAGCTCATTGTAGAAATTTTATGTCCATAATCGGGCGGTATTTTCATACCTCTTTTTTCAAAAAAATCGGAATCGACTTTTTCCCATAAATAGTTGGAGTCCGCAATAGTACCGTCAAAATCGAAAATATAGCCTTTTTTTTCAACTTGTCTGAAATTCTTAAAAAAATCTTTCATAAGCATTGAACATTCGTTTTCCATAACACCCTTTACGGTCTGTGCCGTATGATTAAAACGAGTATCATTCAAAAGATCGTATACAGAACCAACACAGCCTGCTTTTTTATTAGCCGCGCCGTAAACAACACGAGGTATTCGCGCCTGCAAAGCTGCCCCCGCACACATGGGACAGGGTTCGACCGTAACATAAAGAGTGCAGTCCTCAAGACGCCAGTCGCCGATCGTTTCGCATGCCTGCTTTATAGCGATGATCTCTCCGTGAGCAAGCGCACTGTTAAGACTCATGCGCATATTATATCCGCTGCCTATAACTTTATCTTTACGCACTATCACACAACCGATAGGCACTTCTCCCGCTTCGTAAGCAAGTTTTGCTTTTTCAAGCGCAAGTTTCATAAAATAATTGTCGTCCATAGTAATACCTCTCTTACAAGAAATCTCAATTTATAAACAAAACAAAAAAATTGTTAAATTAAATTCAAGTTTATATTGCATAAAAGAAAAAAAAGTGCTATAATATGTTTATAATAATATTAATAAAAATTTTTAAATTAGGGGGCGTATTTATGGCAAACTTTACATTCAACAAAAAAGGCGGCTATGAAACTGTCGAGGTTGACAAGTACATAGAGGAACTTGAGAACAAAATACAGATTTTCGAGGACAAGTCATCCGCCATCAACAGAGCCATAATTAGTGCACAAAGTGCTGCTGACAACATGATCAAGGCATCTACCGAAGATGCCAAAAAGCTTATGGACAGTGCAAAGGCAGACGCGGAAAAGATAATTGAAGATGCGAAAGCCGAAGCTGAAAATCTCACTGCCGAAAGCAAGACCGTACATTCAAAAGCAGTTGCGGAAGCCGAAGCCGAAAAGGCAAGAATACTTGAAGAAGCGCGTGATATGGCTGCTTCTCTCCGCAAGAATGCAAAAGAACAATTTGACGGTATTAAGACCAATATATCACAACAGAAGGAATTAATCAACAGCTTTTCAAATGATTACAACGCATTTTTTGAAAAAATCTTTAATTCCGGCATAGTTGATGAATACCAGGCACTTAAAAACAAATACACAGGCGAAGCTCAAAAAGCAAGCATCGGCAATATAGGTTCGCAGCTTGACAAGATAACCGAGCTTACAGACGAACTTATGAACCCGAAGGAACCTGCAGCCGAATCCAAGGCAGAAGTCAAAGAAGATATAGTTAAAGAAGATATAGTTAAAGAAGATACTGTTAAAGAAGATACCGTTAAAGAAGATATAGTTAAAGAAGATACTGTTAAAGAAGATACTTCAGCTGCTTTAAAGGCAGACGAAAAGAAAGAGGACACAGTCAACACAGCGGACAAAACAGAAAGCAAGCCCGAGGAAAAGGTCGAAGAAAAGCCTGCCGAAAGCATTGCCGCTGCAGCAGAGACAAAGGAAGAAGAAAAGAAAGACGAAGCTCCTTCCGAAGTTAAAGCAGCAGACAAGCCCGCAGAAGAATCAAAGGCAGAAGAGAAGAAAGACGCAACTCCCGTTGCACCCGCTTCTACACCTTCACCCAGCGGTTCGGATATCCTTAACCGCGTAAAAGCAGGTTTCAATAATCCTGCACAGCCTGCTTCACAGCAGTCTTCCGTCGGTTCTTCCGACATTCTCAGCCGTGTAAAGAGCCTCAACAGCGAGAGCAAGCCTGCACAGACAACAACATCCGCAGCTGCTTCATCCGATATACTGAGCCGCGTAAAAGCAGGTTTCAACAGCAGCGATGCTTCTGCTCAGCCTGCTGCTCAGCCGCAGTCCGGCACACCCGATATTCTCAGCCGTATCAGATCCAACACCGCTTCGGGCGCAGCTTCATCTGTACCTGCATCGGGTCTCGGCTCGACACCCGCAAGCAGCACGACAGCTTCTACACACGATCTCGCTATCAAATCGGGTTTAAGCAACAGCAAGGAAACTGCAGGCATCCCTGCTCCCAAGAGTTATCTTGAACCCACAAAGAAACTCGCACCAAGCAGTTTTGCCCCGGTAAACGACGAAAATCAGCCCAGAAAAGTTGGTATTTACCGCGTTCCCACAGGAAGCGAAGACAAAAAATAATATTTTTACAACAAAAGGCAGTATCTTTAATGTACTGCCTTTTTTAATTGGTCAAAACCGCCCCGTTTTTTTATGGAATTTTAAATAATTTTGTTGATTTTATATAAAAAATGAGTTATAATATATTTGTATAGGTATGTACAAATATAAAACAGATCAATTCTGTTTCGAGGAGGTATAAAAATGCCCGGTAAAATACTTGTTGTTGATGATGAAGCGAGTATTGTCAATATTATTTCATTCAATCTGAAAAAAGAAGGATATGAAGTTATAACAGCAGGCGACGGTGAAACAGGTCTTGAACTTGCGCTGCGCGAAAAGCCCGATCTTGTGCTGCTTGATATTATGATGCCGCAAATGGACGGCTATGAAGTATGCCGCAAGATACGCGAAAAAAGCAATGTGCCTATAATCATGCTTACAGCACGCGCAGATGAAGTCGATAAGGTCATAGGTCTGGAAATGGGAGCGGACGATTACGTTACCAAGCCCTTTGCCAACCGTGAGCTTATGGCAAGAGTAAAAGCCAATCTGCGCCGTACACTCGCTATTGAGGCTGCTAAAACCACAAAAAATGCCAATGTCGCTACATACGGCGATATAACTATTGATTTTAAACGCTATGAAGTTAAAAAGCGTGGCGAAGTACTCAATCTCACCGTGCGTGAGACCGAGCTGCTCAATTTTCTTGCCACACAGCAGTCACAGATATTCACTCGCGAGACCCTGCTTGAAAAAGTCTGGGGCTATGAATATCTCGGTGATGTACGTGCGGTCGATGTTACAATACGCCGCCTGCGCGAAAAGATCGAGGATGACGCCAGCAAGCCGCAGTATATTATAACCAAACGCGGTGTCGGCTATTATTTCACTTGCTGACATAATAAGAACGTGAGAAACAAATTATGAAAAGTATTCGTTGGAAGCTTATGTTCCTGTACCTTACCCTTGTATTGATAGTTATGCTTGTAAGCGGTACTTTTATTATCGTCAGCATAAACAAACAGGAAACGGACAGGGCTCATGACGAGCTTGTGCAATATGCCAACTATATTGAAGAACAGATCATAGACCAGTATAATCTTCCCGAGGAATTTCAGGCAGGTTTTACAAACTTTATTGTTGCAAATTCATCTGCAAGAAATCTGCGCGGTCATATTCTTGACAACAACGGCAAAACCATTGCAAGTTCCACAGCTGCCGATTCGGAAGTTCTGCCCTCTTTTGTAAATTCGGCTATTATTTCCGCGATCAACAAAAAGGCAAGCTTCAATTCGGGACGCAAGGGCTATGACCAGAATTCACAGGTCAAAGAATGGATAAGCTATGCAAAACCCGTATTTGACAAATCACAGCAGGTCAAATACATCATCTTTGTACAAATGGATGCAACAACGATCAAATCAAGCCTTACGCGCACGATAGGCACTATCTGCATTGCAGTTTTGCTTGCGCTTGCACTCACAGGCTTGCTTGGAGTTATATTTGCAAGCACTATCACTGACCCCATCGCTTTGCTTACACGCAAAGCAAACCTGCTTGCAAAAGGCAGGCTTGAACAGCACGTTGCAGTTAAAAGCAACGATGAGATCGGTCAGCTTACAAGAAGTTTCAACATAATGGCAAAAGAGCTGCGTAAAACACTTACCGAAATGGAGTCTCAAAACAATAAGCTTGAGATAATCATGCACAATATGACCGATGGTATCCTCGCTTTTGATGAGAGAGGTGTTCTTCTGCATGCTAACAAGATATGCTATGAAATGCTCGATATTGATGAAGTTAAAATATCTTTGAGCTGGCTGCTGAATAAAATCGGCGTTGATAAAAACGCAATTTCAGACAAAAACAACGATATAGATATAACAATCGAAGAAAACGGCAAATACATCAACGTAAACCTTATCCCCTACTCCGTAAGCCGCAGAAACATCAACGGTATCATTGCCGTACTGCATGATATCACAAAGCATCAGCAGCTTGATGATATGCGCAAGGAATTTGTTGCAAATGTCAGCCATGAGATCGGCACCCCACTTACTACCGTAATGGGCTATACCGAGCTTTTGCTTGACGGCGCAATAGATGATAAAGAGCTTGCAATGGGCTTTTTGAAGGAGATAAGTGTTGCGGCTGAACGTATGAAGCTGCTGCGTGACGATCTGCTTGATCTGTCGCGTTTTGATACTAAAGTTAACAAGTTCAACAAGACAATAATCGATCTTGTTGCGCTTATAGAAGGCTGTGTAAGACAAAATATTATTGTTGCGGCCAATAAAAACCAAAAGATAACCTTTGACAAACCCGATAAAGAAATGCTTATTTTTGCCGATATGGGCAGAATAAACCAGGTGCTTACAAACATCGTTTCAAACGCAATGAAATACAGCATGGAAAACTCAACGATCAAAATAACCGTTGAGGAAAAGAAGCGCTCATATTATGTCAGCATTGCCGACAACGGCATTGGTATGCCAAAAGAGGCACTGAACCGTATTTTCGAGCGTTTTTACCGTGTTGATAAGGCGCGCAGCCGTGCACTTGGCGGCAACGGTTTGGGTCTTGCCATAGCAAAAGAGATAATGGATGCTCACCACGGCAGGATAAACGCCTACAGCGAGCTTGGAAAAGGTACTACAATGGTACTTATTTTCCCGAAATATACAGATCTTTAAACTTATGATTTCACGGAGGTATCCAAATGGAATGGAACAAATCACTTTCGGTCGGAGTACCCGAGTTTGATAAGATGCTCCCTGCCGTACTTGAAAATGTAAACGGACATGTGCGTATGCTTTCCGCCAGCCGTACAGCAGGCGACTACAAAAAACATATTGATGCTATAAAATCCGAATTTATTGAGCTTTTCACATACCAGGAAAGCCTTATGGTTATGCAGAAGTATTCTCAATATTATCAGCATAAGCATCATCACGAAGTTTTTTTGCAGACTATAGATTCTATTTATGATCAGATAACTGCCGATTATTTCGGCACTACATATGCACAGGTAGATAATATGATAACAAACTGGCTTATGCAGCACATTTTTATGTATGATAAAATGTGGGGCAAGACCGTACAGACAGGCGAAGAACCGAAAAAATGATATAAAAAATGCGCTGCCGATCACAAAAGCAGCGCATTTTTTATTTAGTATGAAATCTGAAACGGACTCATTATTTTATTTCAGCTTTTTCAGAAAGCTATATTTGATCTTGTCAGTTTAGCGGTCACTGTCACAGTCTCATTATTGCGTACAACCGTAACCTTTGCGCTGTCCCCTACTTTGCACTCTTTAATGCGGTTTATAAGCTGTTCTGAACTGAATATAGGCGTATCGTTAAAAGATGTGATGATATCACCCACTTTTATACCTGCCTTTTCAGCCGCACTGCCGCTTTGTACTTCCTCAATAACAACACCCGCCTGCGGAAGTCCGTAAAGCTTTGCGGTTTCTTCCGATACATCATTTACAGTTACACCGAGAACAGGTGTGCCCTCTGCATTTGTAAGACTCTCAATAATAGGCTTTGCAACATCCGATGCTATGGAGTAGCCGATACCCTCTACTGTTGACATAGCTATTTTAGCGGTATTTATACCTATGACCTGACCTTTGCTGTTTATAAGTGCGCCGCCGCTGTTGCCGGGGTTGATGGCTGCATCGGTCTGTATAACGGTAAGCTTTCTGCCGTTTATGTTAACATCCTTTGAAAGTGCACTGACTATACCTGCTGTCGCGGTATTGCCCTGACCGAGAGCATTGCCGATAGCTATTACACTCTCACCTACCTGAAGATCCGATGAGCTGCCGAATTGTGCTACCGTAACACCCGTTATGCCGACACTGTTCAATGCGGTTTTGCTTACTGAAATAACTGCAAGGTCTGCATTTGCATCCTTGCCCACAAGTTCGGCTTCAACAAGGTTGCTCTCCGAAATAGACACCATGACCTTTGTAGCGCCCGAAATAACGTGTGCATTTGTTGCTATATACACATTTTCTTCGTCCTCGTGGAAGATAACGCCCGAGCCTGCGCCCTCTGCTTCATAAGTCTGATAAAACCAGCTTTGTGCTGTTGTTTTTGTGGTTATACAAGCGATCGAAGGTTTAACTCTTTTTATAAGTTCGATAGTATTTTTTGATGCCTCATCAAGACTTGCCGTTGCAGCGGCATTTATAACATTTTCGCTGTTTTCATCATCCTGCGGTGCACCATCATGCTGTAAAGGATCCGCACTTTCTCTTATGGCTTCTTCTGCTTTAGGGATGATATATCCCGATGTGAAAGGTACCGTAAAACCTATAACACCGCCTATTACAAGTCCAAGAGCAACACATTTAGCAAATATACCTAATGGATTTTTCTTTTTCATTGTTTTCACCTCTTATCAAAATCTTTTATCAGAATTGTTCGTTAAGGTTTTTAAGAACAGCCTTGACCTGAGTGTTTTCATAACCGTTTCTTATAACATCAAGCGTTACGGAATCACCCGATTTATGTTTTGCTATTTCTTTTGTGAGGTCTTCGGAACTCTTTACGGAAACACCGTCTATTGCCGTTATTATATCCGTGCGCTGGAGACCTGCTTCTTCGGCTGCACTGCCGCTTTCGACCGCTGTCACAAAAACGCCGTCCGCATCAATATTATAGCGCATTTTAAAGTTTTCGTCTATCGTATAAGCAGAGATACCGAGATACGGCTTATCGACCGTACCCGTTTCCATAAGCTGCTTTATAACTTCCTGAGCGGAATTAATAGGTATGGCAAAACCTGTGCCTTCAACGGAAGAACTGGAATATTTTGCTGTGTTTATACCTATTACCTGACCTGCCGAGTTAACAAGTGCGCCGCCGCTGTTACCGGGGTTGATAGCTGCATCGGTCTGTATCATATTCATCTTTTTGCCGTCTATATCTATTGTCTTGTTCTGTGCGCTTATGATACCGCGTGTAGTTGTTTTTCCCTCGCCGAGCGCATTACCGATAGCAAGCACATATTCGCCTACCTGAAGCGAATCGGAATCACCAAACTGTGCAAGAGTTACATTTTCGATACCTGCCGCTTTAAGATCGCTTTTAAGTACAGAGATTACCGCAACATCGGATGCTGCATCCTTGCCGACAAGCTTTGCTTTTACCTGCTCGCTGCCTGTGATAGATATACTTGCTTCCGTTGCATTTTCGACAACGTGGTTATTGGTAACTATATAAACCTTTTCATCATCTTCAGAATAGATTATACCCGAGCCTGCACCCTGACTTTCATAGACCTGATTGAACCAGCCGAGCTGCTGTGCTGTTATTGAAATGTTCACTATTGAGTTCTGTACTTTGTTTATTGTTTCAAGTATACTGTCGCTCTGCGGTGTGATATTCATTTCCTCCGCCTGTGTAACATTATCTTCATTTTCAGACTGCTTGTCAAAGCTGAACGGCTGTGCGGATTTTACAAACAAATTTCTTGAACCGTTATAGGCTACCCCAAGCGCCCCACCAAGCGATGCACCGAAAAGCACTGAACCGACAAGCCCGATAGCAACGGTTTTTCTGAATGCGCCGCGCTTGTTTTTTAATTCTTTTTCAATTTCCTCCCTCGCGGTCTGTGCATCATTCTGCTGCATATTATTCCACTGTTCTTCGGAAGAAGCAAAACTCTGCTCGATATTTGGATCATTGCTTTTGCTGTCTGCAATTGTATTATTTTCTTCCGCCTTATTTTCTGTAGAAGCATTGTCTGCCGAAGTTGTCTCACTTACCTCTTCCGTAACAGTATTTTCCTCTTCGGCAATTTTCTCTGCCGACTCTTTTATTGTATCAATAATTTCATTTTCTTCTGTTATATTTTTAAAATCGTCCATATTTGTTTACCTCCGTTTAGTATTTCAAAGCCCTGTCTTGCTTTGTTAAAATTATTATAAATATCGAAAATTAGAAAATGATTAAAATGAACACAATTTAAGATTTTATTCATAATTTCTTAAGATTTTAATTATATGGTTCAATCCCTTGATTATTCTACCACAATTGTGCCGTAATTACAACCATAAGGCATAAAAAATTTTTTTTATACTATAATAATAAAAAACGCAAAGGATGGGATAATATGTGCGGAATAAGCGGTTTTGCCGACTTTAATGCCGACTTTACCATAAATGCAGCAGAAAACACGGCTCTGCTGATTAAAATGCGCCGATCCATTGCTCATCGCGGAAACAACACTGTCGGAGAGTATCTCGAAAAAAATATAGGTTTGAGCCAGACAAGGCTTACTATACGCGATTTAAAAGGCGGAAATCAGCCTATTATACGTCACAGAAACGGATACACCTATGCTATTGTTTATAATGGTGAGATCTATAATACTGATGAATTAAACAAAGAACTTATCAAAAAAGGGTATGAATTCGAGACAACAACAGACACCGAGACCATACTTTACGCATATATGGAATACGGCGAAAAATGTGCCGAAATGCTTAATGGTATATTTGCCTTTGCCATATGGGACAGCAAAACAGAAAAACTATACCTTTTCCGCGACAGAAACGGCATCAAACCACTTTTTTACACTATAAGCGGCAGTACACTTGTATTTGGTTCGGAGATAAAGGCACTGTTTTGTCATCCGCTTGTAAAGCCCGTTATAGATGATGATACCATAAGGCAGGTTTTTTCAATACTGCCTGCAAGGAGCGAAGGCAGCGGTGTTTTTAAAGGCATAAAAGAAGTTAAATACGGTTCATATATAGTATTTGACAGAAACGGTCTTTCAGAGAAGCGTTATTGGCAGCTTGAAAGCCACACTCATACCGATAGTTATGAAGATACAGTGCAGCATCTTAATTATCTGATAAATGATGCTGTTCGCAGGCAAATGGTATCCGACGTGCCTGTATGCAGCTTTTTATCGGGCGGTATAGACAGTTGCATTGTAACGGCGATAGCGTCAAACTATCTTAACGAAAGGGGGAAAATACTAAATACCTTTTCATTTGATTTTACCGATAACAATAAATATTTCAAACCAAGCAGTTTCCAGCCCGAGCAGGATAAGCCATATGTACGCAAAATGCTTGCGCACTTTAATGTAAATCATACATTTTTGGAATGTGAGCAATTGGAACTTGCGGATTATTTATACAAAGCTGTTGATGCGAAAGATGTCCCGGGAATGGCTGATATTGATGCTTCTCTGCTTTATTTTTGCAAGCTTGTGAAACAGCATAATAAAGTTGCGCTTACGGGCGAATGTGCCGATGAGATCTTTGGCGGTTATCCGTGGTTTCACCGTGAAGAATTCATAAACGCAGATACTTTCCCGTGGTCGATAAATCTGTATGTCCGCGAAAAATATCTGAACGAAAAATATAAAAAAAGACTTGATCTGAAAAACTATGTTGACAGTCAATACAAAGCAGTACTTGCCGAAATGCCTTACCTTGACGGTGAAACAGCGCTGCAAAAACGTCAAAGAGAGATAAGTTTCCTTAATTTGAAAGGCTTTATGACCACGCTTTTATGGCGAATGGACGCAACAAGTATGTTTAACGGGCTTGAAGCGCGCGTGCCTTTCGCCGACCACCGTATTATTGAATATATGTGGAATGTGCCTTTTGATATGAAATGTCCGAATGGTGTTGTAAAAGGACTTTTACGTGACAGCGTTAAAGGGTTGCTGCCCGAGGAGATACGCCTGCGCAGAAAAAGCCCCTACCCTAAAACATACAATCCCGAATACGAAAGAATACTCAAAGAGCGTTTGAGTATTATAACAGAGGATAATAATGCACCTTTAAATGAGTATATAGACAAAAAGGCTGTAACACAGCTAATCAACTCCCCGGGTAATTATGGAGAACCGTGGTTCGGACAGCTGATGAGCTCGGTACAGATGCTTGCTTATTTGATACAAGTTAATTATTGGCTTGAAAAGTATGCGTGATAAGCCGCAAAAAAAGCCCCGAAAAACGGGGCTTTCAGACTGTCAAAAAGTGTTTATTTTATCATTTATTATATGAATCATATAATAGCAAATAATTCGTTTATTAATGTAACTCAAAGCGTCGCAGACTAAAATCCGCAGGCGGAAACCGCGTTTTCGCCGAGGAGCAGACAAAGTCTGCATACTTTACAGGCTTGCAAGTGTATCTTTGATGCGCGCAGACAAGCCTGCAAATTTTGAAAG
>ODAJ014745071.1_pt1 | contig 33809 bp, 24 predicted proteins | sample 1539241 | NCBI WGS metagenome assembly ODAJ01 (sample SAMN02144231, study PRJEB22623) | gut metagenome | biome: sheep rumen | host: Ovis aries | place: New Zealand
GCGCCGGAGAACTCAAGGAGCGGCTGCTTGAACTGGCTGCCCTTGACCGTAGCTTCTTTGAATTTAGCAACAACATCGTTCTTGACCGGAGTCTTGACGAGATAATCGAAATACGGCTGTTCGATGTCTGCGTTGTCAGCCATGGAGACCATGGTGAGAGCCTTGCCGGTCTTCTTGCCCGGGCAGACGTTCGCGCAGGAGCCGCAGCCCGTGCAGTCGTAAGCGGAGATGCCGATGGTGAACTTGTAGTTTGCCATACCGGTCATCGGGAGAACCTTGAGGCCTTCCGGAGCCGCAGCGACTTCTTCATCCGTCAGAGCATAGGTGCGGATAACAGCGTGCGGGCAGACGAACGAGCAGCGTCCGCACTGGATGCAGTTGTCCGGATCCCACTTCGGGATGTTGACGGCGATGCCGCGCTTCTCGTAAGCAGCCGTGCCGGCCGGTGTGGAGCCGTCGACATAGTCGGCAAATGCAGAGACCGGAAGATTGTTGCCTTCCTGAGCGGAGACAGCGTTCTGGATCGTGTTGACGAACTTGACGCGGTCAGCCGGGCCCTCGGTAACGGTCTTGAAGTCAAGGCCTTCATCCTCGCAGTCAGCCCAGTCAGCCGGGATAACGACTTCGTGGATCTGCTTAGCGCCCTCTTCGATGGCTGCCCAGTTCTTCTCGACGATATCCTGACCCTTGCGGCCGTAGGTCTTCTGTGCAGCGTCCTTCATCAGCTGGATAGCGTCAGCTTCCGGAATGATGTTGGCAAGCTTGAAGAATGCAGACTGCAGGATGGTGTTGATACGTGTCGGGCCCATGCCGGTAGCGATACCGATCTTGACGCCGTCGATCGTGTAGAACTTGATGCCGTGGGTGGCGATGAACTTCTTCATCTGGCCCGGAAGATGCTTTCCAAGCTCCTCATCGGACCATGCGCAGTTCAGAAGGAATGTACCGCCGTCGACGATCTCCTGAGCCATGTTGAACTTGCGGACGTATGCCGGGTTGTGGCATGCGACGAAGTCAGCCTTGCGGATGAGGTAGGTCGACTTGATCGGCTTCTTGCCGAAGCGGAGGTGAGACATCGTGACACCGCCGGACTTCTTGGAGTCATAATCGAAATATGCCTGAGCATACATGTCGGTGTTGTCGCCGATGATCTTGATGGAGTTCTTGTTCGCACCGACAGTACCGTCAGCGCCGAGACCCCAGAACTTGCAGTTGACCGTGCCGGCCGGAGTCGCGACGAACGGAGCGCCGACTTCGAGGGAGAGGTTCGTCACATCATCGACGATGCCGATCGTGAATCTCTTCTTGTCATAGTTCTCGAAGACTGCCTTGATCTGGTTCGGCGCGGTGTCCTTGGAACCAAGGCCGTAGCGTCCGCAGTTGATCCTGACATCCTTGAACTTGGAGTCATGCAGAGCAGCCACAACATCGAGGTAAAGCGGCTCGCCGTTAGCGCCCGGCTCTTTCGTCCTGTCGAGGACGTTGATGACCTTGACGGTCTCCGGGATCGCAGCGATAAGGGCTTCGTTGGAGAACGGGCGATACAGTCTGACCTTGATGAGACCGATCTTCGCGCCGGTCTTCTCTCTCAGGTAGTCGATTGTCTCCTCGATGGTCTCGTTGACAGAACCCATCGCGATGATGACGGATTCAGCTTCCGGATCGCCGTAGTAGTTGAAGAGCTTGTAGTCCGTGCCGATCTTGGCATTGACCTTGTCCATGTACATCTGGACGATTTCCGGCATCTTGTCATAGTACGGGTTGGAAGCTTCACGAGCCTGGAAGAAGATATCCGGGTTCTGAGCGGAACCTCTCTCGCACGGATGGTTCGGGTTCAGAGCGTGATCGCGGAACTTCTTGATGGCTTCATGGTTGACCATCTCGTCGAGGTCTGCATAGTCCCATGTGCGGATCTTCTGGATCTCGTGGGAAGTACGGAAACCGTCGAAGAAGTTGATGAACGGAAGGCTGCCTTCAAGAGCTGCCATGTGAGCGACCGGAGTAAGGTCCATAACTTCCTGAACGGAAGACTCGCAGAGCATGCAGGCGCCTGCCTGACGACATGCATAGACGTCGGAGTGATCGCCGAAGATCGAAAGAGCGTGGCTGGCAACCGCACGCGCGGAGACGTCGAAGACGCCCGGAAGCTGCTCACCGGCAACCTTGTAAATGTTCGGGATCATGAGAAGAAGACCCTGGGAAGCGGTGAATGTGGTTGTCATCGCACCGGCTGCAAGAGCGCCGTGGAAGGATCCGGAAGCGCCTGCTTCGGACTGCATCTCGGTAACCTGTACGGTAGTACCGAAGATGTTCTTTCTCCCGGCCGTAGCCCACTCGTCAACATGCTCCGGCATGACCGACGACGGGGTGATCGGGAAGATGGTAGCTACTTCCGTAAATGCGTATGACGCATGAGCGGCAGCTTCGTTACCATCCATGGTTAACCACTTTCTGTTGTCCATTATGATGATACCTCCTTAAAAAAATAAGCATAAAGATGTACTGTAACCATCTGTAAAGAGTATACCACTAAATATGCCGAAAGTCTATCGTGTTCTAAATAAGGTGCACAAAATTTTTGTTTTTATTTACATACCCGATGTTATATATAGCTAACCGCATTCTCATCCGGAAAATAAAAAAAGTGCATACCGCCCAACTTAAGCGGCATGCACTGTCACAATCGTTATGTCTTTATCAGTCGTCCATCTCCTGCTCTTCCGTCGCGACGTAGATCTGTCTCTTCTTCGCCATCGCATCGGAGGCAAGGTACTCATCGTACGTCCCGACCTTGTCGATCAGGGTGCCGTCCGGCAGGAACTCCATGATCCGGTTGGCGGTCGTCTCCACGATCTGGTGGTCGCGGGACGTAAAGAGAAGCACGCCCGGGAACTTCGTCATACCGTTGTTCAGGGCGGTGATCGCCTCCATGTCGAGATGGTTGGTCGGCTCGTCGAAAATGAGAACATTCGCGCCCGAGATCATCATCTTGGAGAGCAGGCAGCGCACCTTCTCTCCTCCGGAGAGCACCCGCACGCGCTTGATGCCGTCCTCGCCGGCGAAGAGCATGCGGCCGAGGAACCCGCGGACGTAGGTGGTGTCTTTATTTTCCGAATACTGGGTCAGCCAGTCGGCGATCGTGAGGTCCGAATCGAACTCCGCGTTGTAGTCGTGCGGGAAGTAGGACCGGCTCGTCGTGATGCCCCACTTGTAATACCCTTCGTCCGGCTCCATGTTGCCGGAGATGATCTCAAAGAGCGTCGTCTTGGCTCTCTCGTTGCCGCCGACAAACGCGACCTTGTCCGTCCGGTTGATGATGAAATTGAGGTCCTTGAAGATCACCTCGCCGTCGATCGTCTTCGAGAGGTGCTCGACGAAGAGGACATCGTTGCCGATCTCGCGGTTCGGGCGGAAGTCGATGTATGGATATTTGCGGCTGGACGGCACCATCGCGTCGAGCTGGATCTTCTCGAGAGCGCGCTTTCTGGATGTCGCCTGCTTGGATTTCGAGGCGTTCGCGGAGAAGCGGGAAATGAACTCCTGCAGCTCCTTGATCTTCTCCTCCTTCTTGCGGTTCTCTTCCTTCATCTGCTTCATGAGCAGCTGGCTGGACTCGAACCAGAAGTCGTAGTTGCCCGCGAAGAGGCGGATCTTGCCGAAGTCGATGTCGGCGGTCTGGGTGCAGACCTTGTTTAAGAAGTAGCGGTCGTGGGAGACCACGATGACGGTGTTCTTGAAGTTGATCAGGAACTCCTCGAGCCACTCGATGGCTTCCATGTCAAGATGGTTGGTCGGCTCGTCGAGAAGCAGGATGTCCGGGTTGCCGAAGAGCGCCTGAGCCAGGAGGACCTTGACCTTTAAGGGGCCCTCGAGGTTCGCCATGAGCTCGTGGTGGTACTCCGTGCCGATGCCGAGGCCGATGAGCAGGCTCTCCGCGTCGGATTCGGCTTCCCAGCCGTTCATCTCGGCAAACTCGGCTTCGAGCTCGGAGGCCCGGATCCCGTCCTCGTCGGTGAAGTCTTCCTTCATATAAAGAGCGTCCTTCTCCTTGCCGATGTCGTAGAGTCTTTTATTTCCCATGATGACCGTGTCGAGGACCTCATAGGCGTCGTACTTGAAGTGGTCCTGCTCCAGGAAGGAGATGCGCTCGCCCGGCGTCACGGTGATGGTGCCGGAGGTGGTCTCCAGCTGTCCGTCCAGGATCTTTAAAAATGTGGATTTTCCGGCTCCGTTCGCTCCAATGAGGCCGTAGCAGTTGCCCTCGGTAAATTTGATGTTGACGTCCGAAAACAGGGCTTTCTTGCCCACCCGGTATGTAACATTGTTTGCTGCGATCATGTAAGAGCTCCTCTTCTTTTATTTTCGTTTATTTAAAATGCAGTTCTATCGTAACGGGCGGGCACAAAAAAGTCAATCGGAATTTCCCCTGCCTCTCATCTTCCGCTCTCTCCGCCTCTCATCATACCCCTGCCAGCCGGCATAGATAAAGAGAAGCACCATGACCGCCGCGAGAACGCCGGTCATGTCCACGCAGACATCGGTCCACTGGCCGGCCCGGCCCGCAATCATCGTCTGATGGTACTCGTCGGCGCAGGCGTAAATGAAGGACACAAAGATCGAGACCGACATCGCCCTCGTCGCCCGCATCATCGCGACAAAAGAAAGAAACAGCAGGACAAAGAGAACCGCGTACTCTCCCATGTGGGCCGCCTTCCGCACGTAAGGATGCATCAGTTCGACCAGATCCATCCCCGCGACGCGCTCCCCGAACAGACGGTGCACGATCTCGGCAAGCTTTTCGGTGACGGTGAGCGAAAGCCCGCCCGACACCTCCCCGACCTGGTCGGAGAACCCGTAAATCAGGTACATCCACAGGGCGGAAGGTACGAACCAGAAATATTTTCTGATGATTTTCAATTATTTATGACTCCTCTCCGGGTCTCTTCGGACCCTCCGCCGATAATAATCCCAAAGCGCGGAAATGTCCAGTGAAAAAAGTGTAAACACGGGGAGCATGAGAACCTCCCGGGCGAAGAAGATGCCGCGGTCCTCCGACACGAAAAATGTCGGGGAGAAGGCCATGACGGCCGCCGCAAGGAGCGCTCCGGCAAAAAAGAAGGCCGGCACGATGCTGCGCTCGGCGTATGTCACCGAGAGGATCAGGAAAAAGAGCAGGAAGACGACAAAGAGCGCGACCCCCGTGTTCACAAACAGCTCCTCCTCCACGGTCATGACCGGCGGGTAAATATACCGGTAGTAACCTGCCAGCTCCCGGACATCCGGGAGGCTGTAGTAAAGAAGAGGAAGAAGCGAGAGGACCGTCACGCCGAGCCCCTTTCTCCCGAGGATCGTGTAGAGAAAGAGAAAGAGGGAAATGAGAACCATCGGGAGCCGGAGGGACCCGATAAGGTCTCCCAGCGTATAGAAGATCCCCATGAAGAATTTGTCCGCCAGGCTCAGCATGTCAAAGTCCGGGTACCAGTAGAGGCACTCCTCCTCGAAGCGGACCGCATTTCCCGGCGCATTCATAAAGAAAATGAAAGCACCCGTGCCGACCGCAAAGATGATGACGTGCTTCAGCGTAACTTTCCTGCGTGAAATGAGCGCGGCAAGAAGGGCCGCTCCTCCGAAGGCCGCAAATACAGCCCCCGACGACTCGAACCCCGCCCCGTAGACCGCCCCGAAGAGGGCTGCCGCAAAGAGCCCGTTTGAGACTCCCTCCTCATTATAGAGGAGCTTTATGAGCGGCCAGAGGGCCAGGAGCGCGAAAAAGAGCCCCCAGACGTAGAGAACCCCGGCCGTTTTCCAGAAGACCGTGACATTGAGGAGCTCCGCGGGCGTCGCCAGATAAAACATAAGAAGGATCAGGACCGCAAGGAGGAAGCGGCGTCCGTGCGCGTCCTTCTCCGGCTGGGCGATCTTCGCCATGAGCACGATGAGGCCCGCCGTCACGGCGGCGGACAGGATGTTGACAAGGACGGGCGAGATGCCCATGAGAAATACAAAGATCGTGTGGGGAACCACGCGGCCGCTCCAGATCATCCAGTACTCCTGGGCAAAGCTCAGGATGTTGCCGTCAAAGCTCGTGAACATCCGGTCAAAATAGAGGTCGTCGAGCCGCATCGGCCGCTCGAAATTGGCGCCGAGCGCCGCCGCAAACACGATAAGGGCGGCAAGCCACCCCTCTTTCAGATGCAGAAAGATCCTCTCGGGAAGACTTTTTTTCTTCATGGCAGCACCGCCTTCTCCTCCGTCACGAAGATGACGGGATCCGCGTTCCGCCGCATGGAGACGATCGCGATCTTAACTTCATTCTCACCGAAGGGCTCAAGGTCCTTTTCGGTGACAAAGGTATGGAGGCCGCATTTTTCGGGAGCGCCCTCCTCCGGCCGCTTCTCCCCCTTAAAGAGCGCGTCGACATCCTTTCTCTCGATCCGCTCGCACCGAAGGAGCACGACTTTTTTCCCGTCGGTGAGGGCGAAGGCCGTATTTTCCAGCGTGGCAAAGAAGGAGTAGTCCGTCCCGAAGTTGTAGCCGTAATAGAGGACGATGTCCTTTGCCCAGCCGTCGAGGTAGAGTTTCTTCTCCTTTTTATCAGCCGTCATGCTGTCAAGGCTTGCAAAAAACTGCTCGTCCTTCATTTTGAACGTTTCGTAGGGCAGCACCGTCACCTGTTCCTCAAAATGCAAAAAAAGCCCAACAAGAAGGAGGGCGCAAAGCGCGCCCGCAAGAAGCGGCCCTAAGGCTCCGGCTTTTGCTCTCTCCTTCTTCATTGTGCTTTTCTTTTCCTTATCACCCAGTATCCGATGTATACCGCCGCGGCAAGAAGCCCCGCAAGCGAAATAATGATTCCGGCGAAAAGTCCCGGCACCGTGTAGGTAAACTCGATCCGGTTTTCACCTTCATGGATCCTCACCGCCATGAATCCCGAGGCGTCCAGGATCTCCGCATCCTCCCCGTTCACCTTTGCGGCCCAGCCGCTGTCGTTCGGAATCGAGAAAAATGCGTACTTCTCCGCATCCGCCGTGATCGTGACCCCATAGCTCGATGTGGTCCTCACCGCCTCCCTTGCGCACTCGGAAAGGTGGGCCCGGCTTGCCTCCGGGATGTCAGCCGGCTCGGTCCCGCCGTGAACAGCCTTGCTGTAATGCGCAAGCACCTCCGAGACCTTCTCCTCCTCCTCGTCCGGGATGACCAGGGTCCTCAGCATCGCGACCGCCCGGTTCGCGGAGGCGATCCCCTCGAGCTCGGTGGCCGTCATGTAGGTGTCATAGGTGAAGCCGATCGGAGGCACGTCCGTATCTTCATAGACATAGAACGAGCAATCCTTTCCGCTTCTCTCCTCGATGAACGTCTCGTCCTCCCGCGGCTCATCCTCGATCGCATACCGCGCGGAGATCAGGTTCATCAGGCCTTCCGGTGCGTCCGGGCTCTTCACGTCCCGCTCAAGGCCCAGGGCCTCGTAAAAGCGGAAGATGGACCCCGACACCGTCGAGCAGAAGTTCGCGCTCCCCTGGCGGTTGTGGGCCAGCGTCTCGATGTTGTCCCGGCTCGTAAAACGGTAGTAAGGCGCCGGATCGGTCAGCGCCGCGGTCGTGTTCAGCTCGTCGTAGATCTCCTGCGCGCCTCTTCCGTGGACCGCCTGCAGCATCGCGATATCGGTGATGCAGGTCGCGCACGAAAATACAAACACCGAGAGAGCGAGATATACAATCTGCTTCTGCCTCAGGCGGCAGATAATGTGCCAGGTGAGGACCGTCCCCGCCACGGAGACGATCGAGAAGGCCGCGAAGAGAGGCTTGTTGTAGATCTTGCTGGGCTCGGACTTGCTCCATTTGACAAAAACAAGGAAGAGCACGAAGGCCGCCGTGATGATGCCCCATATGAGGGCGCTCTTTCGAACAGCCCGCTCCACGTAGTTGAGCGGTTTCTGGGGGTTATTGCCCCGGACGCTCATCCACTCATCGAGCACCATCACGCTCGCGCCGGCCATCATGAGGACCGCCATATAGTACCAGCGGCAGTAGAGGCCTGCAAAGAGGGAAAACGAAGCGTTCAGGATCGGCACGACCGCCATCAAAAGGCAGAACTTCAGCATCCGGTTCAGCCAGTGCTTTTTGTGCAGCATGAAGAACGCAATGACCAGCACCATCCCGACCACCGGCAGATACGCGCAGCAGGACGAGAAATTGTTCTTGATCACCGCGCTCTGGTGGGACATCATCTCACCCGGGAAGATCAGGCCCTTAAGGATGTAGAGGTATCTCTCCCCCGAGAAGACCAGGGAGTTTGAGCCGGTGTAGTCGTTTTCCACCCGGGGGTTCTGTATCGTGAAAATGAAAGACGGGAGGAGCAGGACCGCCCCGATCATGACGCCGGTCACGCTCTCGATGATGATGCGCGGCAGGCGGCGGATATATTTTTTAAAGGCCGGAACAAGATATTTCAGCCCGTAGTAGGCGATGACAAAGAGCACTTCTCCGACAAAGAAGAAGTAGTTGACGACGGCATTGATGCACACCGCGAAAATGAAAGGCCCGCGCTTCCCCTTCTTCACCAGGTCATCGAACGTGATGAGAAGCAGGGGGAACCAGACCACGACGTCGTGGAAATGATAAAAGAGCAGGGCTTCATTGGTGTAGCCGGAGAACGCGTAGAGCATCGAGCCGATGACCGCCGTCTCCTTGTGTTTCACGAGCCGCTCGAGATAATAATATGAAAAGAGGCCGGCAAAGGCATATTTTAAGAGATAGAGCCAGCCGACGACATACATGAAATATTTTGCGGGGAAAAGAAGGGAGACCCAGAAAGAGGGATTCCCCAGAATATAGAAGCTCATGCCGCCGATAAAGTTCGAGCCCAGATCGAGCGACCAGTCCCAGATGACGTTTCCCGATTTGATTGCCTCATTGGCGGCCATTGCAAACGTGATCTGCTGGGAGTTGAAATCCCCGGCCAGCGAGAAAAGTCCCCCCTCTGCGATGATCGTCCAGAGAAACGAGACAAGCCCGGCAGCAAGATTGAATAAAAATGCTGCTGCCGGGCCGCTTACCGGTATATTCGGTTGTCTTAAAATCTTTTTTACTGTTATCATTTTCTGAGATCATGCCGCCGGGGCAAGCACCCAGGGTGCCGCCGGCGTAATCTTCGGTTCGGGTATTTCAGCATCCGATGAAGTGCTCCCGGATGCGGTGCTTTCCGATACGGTGCTCTCCGATGCGGTGCTCTCCGCTGCCGTGCTCTCCGCTGCGGTGCTCTCCGCCGCCGAAGCCGCAGACTCCGTGCTCTTTGCACCGCTGCCGTTTAAGGCGTCCGCAAGATACGCTATAAACGCGTCAAACTCCGGAACGATGAGCCCTCTTGCCGTGAACAGCATATTCTCCGGCGGGATGACGGTGGTCTCCGTCTTATAGCTGAAAATGCCCGCAAGGGAGGGTACTCCCGAGAGAACGGCGCCGAGCGGCAGGTTGTGCGCGACGTAAGGCAGTATCTTCTTCAGGCTGGTCCCGGTGTCCTTTTTGCTGATCTTCGCAAACAGGCCTTCCATGACCTTTCCGAGCCGGTCGTCCGTTCCCTGATGCTGGATAACGGAGGCCGCCGCCTGATAGCCGTTCGCCTCCGTCGCGGCCGAATCCGTGAGATACCAGGATTCCGGATCGGCGCCGTCTGCTTCGGCAAGTTCCTTGATCTTTACGTTGAGCGCAACGACGTCCTCGTCCGCAAGCGAAAACGGCACGCCGCCGACTTCGTTCACGATCTTTGCGATACCGGCGATATCCGTGCTTAAGTAGTTGACGATCGGTATCTGGTAGGTATCCTTGATGGTCTTCACGAGCAGAGGGCAGCCGCCGTAGGCGGTCGCATCTCCGAGACGCCCGATGCCGTGGCCCGGGATCTCCGCGTAGAGATCGGTCCGGAGCGGATAGAAGCTGATCTTCTTTGTGTCCGTGTTGACCGAGGCAAGGACGATGCCGTCCGCGCTGCCGTAGAATCCGTTTTCCTTCCGGTCAAGGACGACCAGAAGCATGTTTTTGACATTGCGGGCAGCCATCGGCAGAACGTCCGCGTTTTTGCGGGCAGCCGATGCGTCGGCTTTGATCGTCTCCGCCTCCGCTGCCGCAAGCGGCTCCCAGCCCTCCGCGGTCAGCAGCTGCTCCGCGTTCAGGTTCTCCGGAACCTGCCTGTCGGAGATGTAGGATGCCTCCTTATAGAAGCTGTTGATGTAGAAATAGAATGCGCACGCCGCCGCGGCGACAAGAAGCACCGCTGCGCCGAGAAGCTTTAGAAGACCGTGCTTTTTCTTACCGGCGGTCTTCTCCTTTTTGGGCACGGCTTTTTTCTCCGCCTTCTTCCCGGTGGGTTTTTCCTTTTCGGCCTTCTCGGCTTTCGAGTTCTCTCCCACCTTTTCCTTGGCGGCGGTGGCCAGAGACTTCTCGGTCTCAAAGTCGTAGAACGAGTCCTCCATCTCTTCCGGGATCGGGATCTCGCGCTTCTCCTCCGGCTCGTCCGCGATGTGGATCACGACCGATGAGGCACTGTCGGAGACATCCCGGAAGGACGGCGTTCTCTTTTTCCTGTCGGATTTGATGTCCTTCGTCCTGTCCCCGGTCTCTTTGACTCTTTCCGTCTTCCCTGCACCGGCGGTTTTCACCATGTCCGGCACCGCAGACTCTGCTCCGACTGCTTCCCCGGCGCTTTCGCGCCCGGCGAACCTCTCTTCGGCTGCCTCCGCGCGCTTTTTGAGCTGACGGGCCCGCTCCTCGTCGGCCGCGGTCGTCCTCTCCTCTTTCGGGTTCTCGCCGGCTGCCTCATACTCCGCCACACGGCGGTTTGTGATGATCCGGTCGGCGCCCTCCGCCTCCAGCGTACGTTTCAGCTCCTCGACGGACTGGGCTTCGCAGGCGGCCTGCACCGCCTCGACCCGCTGCATGCGCTTTACATTTTCATTCTGCAGGATACGCAGAAGCATCATCTGGTAGGCTTCGTCGTACCACTTCTCAAGCTCCTCCTCGGACATGTCGGCGACATAGTCGACCCTGTCCTCGCCGGTCCGGTTGTCCGTCCGGATGTTGAAGTTGTGGAGCATGAACTCGATGTTCGAGAAGAGCTTGACGTTGCCGGGAGCCATGTTGTCGGAGTAGGACTCGATCGTATCGCCCATGGAGAGCAGGATGTCCCGCTTCTTCTTCATGTTGCCGGCGACCGCGAAGGAGTTGTACTCGATGATCTTGTCCGTCTCCACATCGTCCGAATTGTCGGCGACGGCGTCGGCCGCGATGTTTCTGGAGACCAGATAGATAATCTCCTTGTCCGGCACGTAGCGGACGTCATAGTCCAGCTCGCGCAGGATCCTCCGGATGCTCGTTAAGAGCTCCGTGTAGCGCTTGATATTGAAATCGTAGTTCCTGCCGCCCGACTCGTTGAAACGGCGGCGGCAGAGTTCGGCGATGTTCAGCGTGTACTGCAGATAGGTCAGCACTTCATTTTTCGTCGGGTCCGGGTTGGACAGGATCCCGTCGATATTGAGCCCTCGCCGCATCGCATCCGTATCGGCACAGTTTTCCCGTCCTTTCCAGACGGAAAAATAGTTCTTATCGACATAGTTCTCTACCGAGTACTCCTTGTAGCCGACGGAAATGACCGGGCTCTGGAAAAGCATCTCGATCTGCAGGATCTCGTCATGATAATCGGTGATGCGTTCGTTCTCTTTTTTTATTTCATTTTCATTCCGGGGTCCGGCTGCCATACAAACCTCCCTGTACTGCCTTCAGTTACTTCTCCGGTACTGTCACAGAGATTCCAAGCTCCTCAAGCTGCTTCTTCTCAACCTCCGCCGGCGCGTCGATCATGAGATCCGATGCGTCCTTGACCTTCGGGAATGCGATGACATCGCGGATCGAATCCGAACCGGTCAGCAGCATGGCCATGCGGTCAAGACCGTAGGCAAGTCCTGCATGAGGCGGAACACCGTATTTGAAAGCGGTGAGCAGGAATCCGAACTGCTCCTCGGCGCGCTCCTTTGTGAAGCCGAGCACCTCGAGCATCTTCTCCTGAACCTCGTCAATGTGGATTCGGACCGAACCGCCGCCGAGCTCGCAGCCGTTGAGGACGATATCGTATGCTTCCGCACGGACCGAACCCGGATCGTCGTCGATGTGCTCCCAGTCGGAGAGGACCGGCATCGTGAACGGATGGTGCATGGCCATGAAGCGGCCCTCCTCATCCGACCACTCAAGGAGCGGGAACTCGGTGATCCAGACAAACCGCAGCTCGTTCTCGTCGTAGAGGTTGAGCTGACGGCCGAGCTCGAGACGGAGCGCTCCAAGGGATGCGCAGACCACCTTGTAGCTGTCCGCCGCAAAGAGGAGCAGGTCGCCCGGCTCCGCATCCATGGCCGCGATGAGGTTCTTCACCTCATCCTCGGTGAGGAATTTCGTGAAGGAGGACTTGATGCTGCCGTCCGCCCCGTATGCCAGATAGGCGAGGCCCTTGGCGCCGTAGGTCTTTGCGACCTCGGTCAGCTTGTCGATCTTCTTTCTCGGCATGCCGCCCTGGCCCTTCACGGTCAGACCGCGGACATAGCCGCCGTTATTAAGTGCCCCCGTAAAGACGGAGAAGCCGCAGTCTTTGACGGTCTCCGATACATCCCTGATCGGGAGATCGAAACGGAGGTCCGGCTTGTCCGAGCCGTAGAGATCCATCGCGGTCTTCCAGGTCATCTTCTCGATGCCGTGGGCCGCGATCTCCTCGCCGGCCTTTCTCGCTGCATCGGCGAGAGCCTTGTCGAAGCCTAGCTCCTCGTAGATCGCCGGGATCCGGTTCAGCACATACCCGAGAAGGCGGGTGTTGACATCCATGACGTCCTCCTGCTCGACGAAGGAGAGCTCCATGTCGATCTGAGTGAACTCGGGCTGTCTGTCCGCGCGAAGGTCCTCGTCGCGGAAGCAGCGGGCGATCTGGTAATAGCGGTCAAAGCCGGAGCACATGAGCAGCTGCTTGAAGAGCTGCGGGCTCTGGGGCAGAGCGTAGAAGCATCCCGGATGCACGCGGCTCGGGACCAGATAGTCACGGGCGCCTTCCGGCGTCGAGCCGATGAGGTCCGGCGTCTCGATGTCGAGGAAGCCCTCGCTCTCCATGAAGGATCTGACAAGGGCCACCAGGCGGCTCCTGAACATGATCCTCTTCTGGAGCTCCGGACGGCGGAGGTCAAGATAGCGGTACTTGAGCCGGATATCTTCCCTCGTGTCGATCCCGTCCTGCACCGGATAGGGCGGCGTCAGGGCCTCGGAGAGGACCCGGAGAGACTCCGCTCTCACCTCCATGGTTCCGGTTTTGAGATTCGTATTCACCGCGCCGCCGCGCTTTTCGACGATGCCGGTCACCGCGATGCAGAACTCGCTCCGAAGAGCGCCTGCCCGCTCGTTGTCTCCCTCAAATATGATCTGCATGATCCCCGAGCGGTCCCTGAGATCGATGAAGACGATGCCGCCCTTGTTTCTGCATTTTGCGACCCAGCCCATGAGAGTCACTTCCTGCCCGATCATGGCCTCCGTGACTTCACCGCACCGGCATGTGCGTCTCAAGCCTTTGATTGATTCTGCCATTTATGCCTCCTTATAATGAATTGTCTTAAAAGACATTTATCTTGCAAAAATTTCCCGGATCTCTGTATAGCCTTCTGCCTGAAGCTGATCCTTCTGGAACTTTTTGTTCTTCTTCATGACGGAAATAAGAACCGCCCTCCCGGCCTTTCTCTCCTCCTCCGCTGCCTTGAAGACCTCCGTGAGCTTCTCGCCCGGGATCTTCTTCTCGATGAGGAAGGCCACCTTCTCCTTCGCGTCCGGCACCTTGAAGCCGCGCTCGAGGAGAAGCATGATGATGCGCTCGAAGCCGATCGAGAAGCCCACGGCCGGCGTCGGCTGGCCCGTGAACTTGCCGATCATCTCGTCATAGCGGCCGCCGCCTCCGACGGAACCGCCGAACTCGTCCATCGCGATCTCGAAGATCGGGCCCGTGTAATAACCCATGCCGCGGACCAGGGTCGGATCGAACTTCACCTTGAAGTCCGCCGTCTTGACCGCGTCCACCGCCGCGATGATCGTGGGCAGGTCGGAGCCTTCCATGAGGGCTGCCGGGTCTTCATTTTCCGCAAACTGCGCAAGGTAGGCGTCCACGGTCTCCTCCGGGAAGTTCTCGAGGAGCTCCTTCCTGACGCCGTCCCAGCCGATCTTGTCCATCTTGTCCAGGATGATGAAGACCTTCTCGTTGTCGGTCTCCGCAAAGCCTGCCTTCTTCGCCATATTCTTCAGGATCTTTCTGTCATTGATGCGGATCGTGAAGTTCTTGAAGTCAAGGCGGGAAAGAGCCGTCGTCGTGGCCAGAATGAGCTCGATCTCGGAGATGTAGGACGGATCGCCCAGGATATCGATGTCGCACTGGGTGAACTGGCGGAAGCGCCCTCTCTGCGGGCGGTCGGCGCGGAACACCGGACCGATCTGCAGCGCCTTGAACGGCGACGGCAGCTCGCTCATGTGATTTGCGTAGTAGCGGGAAAGCGGCAGCGTGAGGTCGTAGCGAAGACCGCTGTCCGCAAGGTCATCCTCGGTTTGCGCGGTGTCGAGGCGGAGCTTCTCGCCGCGCTTCAGGATCTTGAAGATGAGTTTTTCATTTTCACCGCCCTGCTTGGAGAGCAGGTTCTCGATGTGCTCCACCACCGGAGTCTCGATCGACGAAAAGCCGAACTCCGCATAGGTCTTTCTGATGACCTCCGTCACGTAGGTCCTGACGGCCATCTCCGCCGGAAGTATGTCTTTCATGCCGGTGACCGGCTTCTTAATCATTGCCATCCTTTATCTCCTTTTTCAGGTCATTTTCAAGTTCCGCAAGCAGCGTATCGTCCGAGTCGGGGAAGGTCACTTTATAATCCGTCCCGATGCGGTGCACGACCCGCTCAAACGCGAGGAATATCTGCATGTCAAAATGGTTGATCTCATCGATCATGAGGCTCATCGCCTCGTCGTCGGAGAAGCGCTTCCGGTAGGGCCGGTCCGAGGTCAGCGCTGCGTAGACATCGCAGACGCGGAGGATCCGGGAGCTCTCCGGGATCGCCTTCCCTTCCAGGTTGTCCGGGTAGCCCGAGCCGTCGTAGTTCTCATGATGGTGGCGGACCGCCGTCAGGATATACTCGTCAAACCCTTTCTCCCGGAGAATACCGTAGGAGAGCATCGAGTGCATGCGCACATATTTCATCTCCTCGATCACGAGCGGGCTCTCGATCTTCTTCTCCCCGTATATGTAATTTGCCAGTTTAAGCTTCCCGATATCGTGGACAAGACCCGCGAGCGTGAGCTTATACTGTTCCTCTTCACTCTTCCCGAGTTCACGGGCAAGCTCCCGCGCAAGGCAGCTCACGTATGTCCCGTGGGCCAGTTCCTCCGTCAGATTGTAATCAACGATGCGCCCCATAAAAACCCCACAAGCAGCGTAAAATTTGCCGGATTACCCGACAATAAATAATCATACCAAACAGCGGGCTCAAATGCAAGTCTGCCGTTCAAGATATGTTCTCACATCTTTCGGATTGATCACCCGCTCGGGCTTCTTCCCGGGCAGGATCTTCTTCTTGGAGGCCGCCGCCCCGAACGCGCGGATCTCCGCGATCTCCTCCATGATAAGGATATTGTAGAGGCACTCCTTGCCCCGCACGGCAAATCCCGTGTTCTCAAGCCCCCCCTTCATGTTCTTCTGCCGGTAGAGATAGTAGGGCTCCATGTGTAGACCTGCGGCCGTATCGTAGGCCATCTCAATGATCTCCTCGCTGTTGGAAAATGAAAGCCCCGCATATTTGCTGTAGTCAAAAGCCCTCCCGGCCTCCTGCTCTTCTCTCAGGGAGGCATTCAGCCTCGAGGCGCGCTTTACCGCCAGGGAGTGGACTGTCAGCGAGTCGGGTTTCATCTTCTCAATCTCCCGGAGCGTGTGCATAACCTCCGGGATGTCCTCGCCGGGGAGTCCCAGGATGATATCCATGTTGATGTTGGTGAAGCCTTCCTCCCTCGCGAGAGCAAAGGCCCGGACCGTGTCCTCCGCCGTGTGCCTCCGGCCGATGAGGGCAAGGGTTTTGTCGTTCATGGTCTGGGGATTCACCGAGATCCGGTCGATCCCGTGCTTCTTTAGGACCCTGAGCTTCTCCCTCGTGATCGAATCCGGCCTGCCGGCCTCAACGGTGCGCTCGAGGGACGCATCGATATCATAGTAATCCCTCACCCTCGTGAGCAGGTAATCGAGCTGGTCCGCCGTAAGCGACGTCGGCGTCCCGCCTCCGATGTAAAATGACACCGGAACCGGCCGTTTTCCGTCCCGCAGCACGGTCTCCCGCTCCATCTCGGAGAGCATCGCGTCGATATAGAGATCCGCCTTATCCTTCCACAGATCGATCGGCGAGGCCGAAAATGTGCAGTAGAGGCAGATCGAAGGACAGAACGGCACGTGCAGGTAGAGACAGAAGGGGTCTTCCGGCCAGCCGTCAATGCCGGAGAGGACTTTGGTTTCATTTTCCGCGACCCGGATCGCGAGGTCGATCTTCGCATCCGAGGTGAGATAGTTTTCCTTCATATAGGAAGCGATCTCCTCCGCCGTCTTTCCCTCGGAGAAAAGCTTCGTCGGGATCTTGGTCGGCCGGATCCCCGAGAGGGTCCCCCAGGGGAGCGTCCTGCCCGTGGCCGCCGCGAGCCGATGATACAGCTCTCGCTTGAGCGTATCCTTTGCGGCTTTCCGGTCGGTGTACTCCGGTATGTGAACGGACATGACAATATCCCGCGGAACGGCCGATTTGATCTCGTCCGACGCGGCGAAGACCTGCACCGTATCGTCCGGATAGAATGCCTTCACCAGCGAATGGACGTCATAGGAAAAATCATCCTTATCAAGCTTTACTCCGATGTTCATGTGAATCCCTTGACCTTCTTCTCAAATCCGATCGTCGTCATCTCCCCGTGCCCGGTCAGGACCGTGACGTCCTCCGGCAGGGTCGTGCAGAGGCGGGCGAGCGAGAACTCCATGTCATCCTCCGACCCGGTCGGGAGGTCCGTCCTGCCCCAGCTGCGGTAAAAGAGCGTGTCCCCGGCGAAGAGGAGCTTCTCCGCCTCCATGTAGAAGCAGATGCTGCCCCGGGTGTGTCCGGGCGTTTCGATCACGGAAAATGAAAGGCCGCCCGCCCTGATCACGTCGCCCTCCTTCACCCAGATGTCCGCGGAGACGCAGGCTCTCGTGTCGTAGTAGCCCTGGTTCAGGTGAGGATCGGCCAGGAGGTCCTTCTCGGCCTCCGCGGCGTAGACGACCGCATCCGGGCACTTCGCCCTGATCTCGTTCACCGCCAGGATATGGTCGAAATGGCCGTGGGTTAAGAGGATCGCGGCAAGCTTCTCCCCGTGTCCGACCGCGTGCGCAAGGATCGTCTCCGCCTCATCGCCCGGATCGACGATCACGACTTCCCCCGTGTCTTCATTTGTCAGGATGTAACAGTTGGTGCCTATGCTTCCGACGACGCATACGCCCACTTTCAGTTTTCCCATAGGTCCCTCCGCTTTTAAAAAAGACCCGCAGCGTAAGCCTGCGGGTCCCGGTTTTTCTCAGCCGACTTTTCTCGTCACGTCAATGATGCTTCGGATCTTCTTGAGTTCCCGGAGAACCATGTCGAGTTCCTCCGATGAGTGCACGTAGAAGCTGATCTCCAGCGTCGCCATGCCCTGTTTCGAGATGCGCGCGCTCATATTGCCGACGGGGATCTTGCGGTCGGCAAACGTGCGGGAGATATCCACCAGAAGCCCGGTCCTGTCCTCCGCGTAGATGCTGACCTCGACGCCGTAGGTGTTTCCGCTCTTCTCTCCGTCCGGCAGCTGCCATTCGGCGTCTACAAGGCGGTCACGCTCCTCGTCCGACATGTTCATGATGTTGATGCAGTCGGTCCGGTGAACCGTCACGCCGCGGCCGCGGGTGATGTAGCCCACGATCTCGTCGCCGGGAATCGGGCTGCAGCATTTTGCAAAATGAACCGCCAGATCATGAAGACCCTTCACGACGATGCCGCCGCGCCCCTCGCGGGCTACCAGCGGGAGCTTGTTCTGGGCCGCCTGAGCGGCCTTAAGGATCTCCTCGTCGGTCTCCTTCTTTTTATTTTCCTTCTCGAACTGGTCGATCAGCTTGTTGACGACCTGGTTCTCCTTCAGGCCGCCGTGGCCGATCGCCGCAAGCACGGAATCCCAGTCGCGGAAGCCGTATTTCTGAAGAACTCCGTCCATGTACTCCTGCTTCAGGAGATCGGACATGGCATAGCCCTTCTGCTTCGCGGCCTGGGAGATCATCTCCTTGCCGCGCTCGATGTTGTCATTTTTGAGCTCGGCCCGGAACCACTGGTTGATCTTGGTCTTGGCCTGGGAGCTCTTGACGATCTTGAGCCAGTCCCGGCTCGGTCCCTTGGAGTTCTGGGATGTCAGGATCTCCACGCGGTCGCCGTTTTTGAGCTGGTACTCGATCGGCACCAGCCGTCCGTTTACGCGCGCGCCGACCATGCGGTTGCCGACCGCCGAGTGGATGCTGTAGGCGAAATCCACCGGACAGGAGCCGTAGGGCAGCTGCTTGACGTCGCCGGCCGGGGAGAAGCAGTAGACATTCTCCGAGAAGAGGTCCAGGTCGGACTTGATCATCGTTAAGAATTCATGGTTGTCGGAGGTATCCTGCTGCCACTCCAGGATCTGGCGCAGCCAGGCCATCTTGGCCTCCTCCTGATCGTCGACCTTCTTGCCGTAGGAGGTCTCCTTGTATTTCCAGTGGGCTGCGATACCGAATTCTGCCGTGCGGTGCATCTCCCAGGTCCTGATCTGGATCTCGAACGGGGTGCCCGTCGGTCCGATCAGGGTCGTGTGCAGGGACTGATACATGTTCTGCTTGGGCATCGCGATGTAGTCCTTGAAGCGCCCGGGCACCGGCTTGTACATATCGTGGATGATGCCGAGGGCCGCATAGCAGTCGGGCACGGTATCCACGATGATGCGGACCGCAAAGAGGTCATAGATCTGGTCGATCGTCTTGTCCTGGGTCACCATCTTCTTGTAAATGGAAAAGAAGTGCTTGATCCTGCCGTTGACCTCGCCCTTGATGTTGTTCTCGGCGAGCTTGCCCCTCACATCCGTGACGATCCCGGTGACGAACGCCTCTCTCTGGTCTTTTCTGGCCCCGACCTGGCGCACCAGATCCCGGTAGATCTCCGGCTTCAGGTATTTCAGGGCAAGGTCGTCGAGCTCGGTCTTGATTTTCATGATACCGAGTCTCTGGGCGAGCGGCGAGTAGATGTCCAGCGTCTCGCGGGACTTCTCCTCCTGCTTTGAGGGCTTCATGTACTGAAGCGTACGCATGTTGTGGAGACGGTCCGCCAGCTTGACCAGGATCACGCGGATATCCTTCGCCATGGCGAGGAACATCTTGCGCAGGTTCTCCGCCTGCGCCTCCACCTTGTCCGCCTTGTAGTCGATCTGGCCGAGCTTTGTCACGCCGTCCACGATCAGCTCCACCTCACTGCCGAACATCCGGCGGACATCCTCATTCGTGTACTCTGTGTCCTCCACGATGTCGTGCAGCAGGCCCGCCGTGATGGACTCCTTGTCGAGCTCGAGGTCTGCCAGAATGATCGCCACGCAGATCGGATGGATCACGTAGGGCTCTCCCGACTTGCGTTTCTGGGTCTTATGGGCATCCAGCGCGATCTCGTAAGCCTTGCGGATCATGGAGAGGTCGTCGGAAGGATGATATTTCAGGACCGCCCGCTCGAGCTCCTTGTAGAGCTCCTCGGGCGTAGCAAAATTATCCGGTTTCGGGAGCTCCTGGTCTGACTCTTCCAGCAGTATTTTGCGGGATTTAATGCTTTCTAATTCTTTAAGCTCAGCTGTTGTCATTGGACCTCCTTCCGCCGTAATATCGTCTGACAAATGAATGCTTTAAACAGGTGTCTTTATTTGCCTTCGTACGCAAGCACGGACTTGACATCATACTCCGCAAGGCGCTTGCGGCCCTCGAGACCCTTAAGCTCCATCAGGAATACCATGCGGACGACCTTGCCGCCGAGCTTCTCGATCAGCTTCGCGGCCGCCTCCACCGTGCCGCCCGTCGCGATGAGGTCATCGACGATGACGATCTTATCGCCCGGCTTCACGGCATCCTTGTGGATCTCGATTGTCGCCTGCCCGTATTCGAGGTCGTAGCTCTGGGAAACAGTCTCGCCCGGCAGCTTGCCCTTCTTGCGGACAAGAAGCAGCGGCTTGTGCATATTGTAGGCGAGCGCCGCCCCGAAAATGAAGCCTCTGGACTCCGCCCCGGCGATCATGTCGAAATCGACGTCAGAAAGAAGCTTCTGCATCTCGTCGATCGCGAGCTGAAGGCCGTCCGCATCCTGCAGGACCGTCGTGATGTCGCGGAACATAATGCCCGGCTGCGGGAAATCGGGAATCGTACGCACGTAATCTGCCACATTTTTAGATGCCATAATGATAATCCTCCTTCTTAATAGTACAGGCGTTTTGATAATGCGGTATTATAGCATGAAATAAATCCAAAATAAAGACCTTTTATCACCTCAATGGAAATGCGTGATCACCGCCTGCAGATTCTTCCTGCCCATGAACTCGTTGAAATCCGGGTAGTAGGTGATCATGACGGAACCCGCTGCCGCCTTCCTTGCGAGCTCCTCGACATTGGTGAAGGAGATCACGTCGAGCCTCCTCCCGTCCGGGAAATACGCGATCCCCCGGAAGACGTTCCGCTTCGCCCCCAGGACCCTGGGATTCCGGATGTGGACGTCCTTCGCGGCAAAGAGAGGCCGCGGGTTCGCGGTGCCGAAGGGCTCGAGGTGCCGGAGCTCATCGGTGAGCTTGCTGGTGACCTTCGAGAGCGGCAGGAGCATGTCGACCTTCACCTTCTCGTAGAAGTCGTCCTTTCCGAGAGCGCATTTTTCGTTCAGCTCCTTCCGGAACTCCTCGAGCTTCTCCTCCTCAAGCGAAAGTCCCGCTGCCATCGGGTGCCCGCCGAACTTCGTCATGAGCGGCTCCACCTTTGAGAGCTCCTCGAACATGTTGTAGTTCTCGGTCGACCTGCCCGAGCCTTTGAGGCCCTTCTCGGTCCTCGTGAGCACGATCGTCGGGTGATGGTACTTTTCCCGGATCCGGCCGGCGATGATGCCCGCCACGCTCTCGTGGATATCCGGCAGGAAAATGACATACACCTTCTCTCCTCCCGCCTTCTCCTGCTCCACCATGGCGGAAGCCTCGGCGACGCCCTCCTCCGTCATGCGCTTTCGGCTGTCGTTCAAGTCGGAGAGCTTGCGGGCGATGATGCCGGCCTGCTCTTCATTTTCCGCAAAGAGAAGGTCGAGGCCCAGCATGGCCGTGTCGAGCCGGCCGCTCGCGTTGAAGCAGGGTCCCAGCACAAAGCCCACCTGGAAGGAGCCGACCGAGTTGATGTCGACGCCCGAGATGCCCGAGAGCGCGAGCATGCCCGGATTGTCCGTGTGGTGGAGCCGCCGGAGCCCCTCCTTCACCATGACACGGTTCTCGCCGGTGAGCGCGACCACGTCGCCGATCGTCGCGAAGGCGACGAACTGGAGAAGCTTCATCTCCGGGTCTCCGCCGAGGGCAAGGATCAGCTTCCAGGCGACGCCCGCCCCGCAGAGCTCCGTGTAGGGGTAGGTCTCTCCCTCCTGCTTGGGATCCACGACCGCGTCCGCCTCCTCCGGAAAATGAAGGACCTCATGATGGTCCGTGACCACCACCGTCATCCCGAGGCTCTTTGCGAGCGCGATCTCCTTCCCGGCCGAGATCCCGTTGTCGCACGTCACGATCGTGTCGACGCCGTCCTCGTGAGCCTCCCGGATCATCCGCTCGCTCATGCCGTAGCCGTCCGTGATCCGGTCCGGGATGCGGATGTCCGCATCGGCGCCCAGCTCCGCAAAGCCTCTCTTTAAGATGTAGGAAGACATGATCCCGTCGATATCATAGTCGCCCATGATCCGGATCTTCTTTCCCTCCGCGATCTTCTCCCTCACGATCCCGGCCGCCTTGTCCATCCCCTTCATGCGCATCGGGTCGTGAAAGCATTCCGTGCCGCCCTTTAAAAACTCATGGATCGCCTCATAACCGATCACGTCCCTGTTTCTGATCACGCGGGCGGTCACCGGGTCGATCCCGAACCGCGCCGCGATTCCCTCAAAATCAGCATGCTTGTTGGTTACAAACCATTTTTCCATAAATTTTCCCATCCTTTGTGTTATTTGCCGCATCCGCGGCGAAGTAATGAAAAAGAGCATGGGCCGTCTTACACGGCTCCATGCCCCGTAAAAATATTCAGTTGATCAGAGAGACTTGCGTCCGAATTCCGAGATCTTCGAGAGCATCATGTAGAAGACCGCAAGGATGATCAGGGAAAGGCTGTTTCCGATGCCGATTCCCAGCAGATTCTCGACCGCGAAATCTTTCGCGACAAAAGTAAGAACGACGGACTCAACGATCATAAGGACCGCGCAGATGATCTGAATGACGGCCGCGCCGCTGAGCGCCTTGCTGCACTTCTCGGAGAACGGCTTCTCATCTCTGACCTCACCGAGCGCCGTGCGGACCTTGGAGACCGAAACCGTCTCCAGGATAAGCTCCACGAGAGCTGCACCCAACACGATGAGAACCGTGTTCTTGACGGCGAGGATCGCTTCGAGCGTTGCGGGCTGCCCGTTTAATGTGACGCCGGCGAGCGCCCCGTCGGCGAGATTCTCCGGAAGGATACCCGGAGCCACCGCTAAGACCACTGCGGAAAGGGCAACTAGCGCGATTCCGATAACCAGAAATACCAGGACGATTGTTGACAGAATTCTTAAAAATCCGGCTGTGCCGCTCATAATAATTATCTCCTTTTTCAAAATATACTGTTATAATACTCTTATTTCTTATCTTCTTCAAGAATAGAATCCAAAATTGCATCAAGTTTGCGCAGGTCCTCGTCGGTTGTCGACCAGCTCGCGGCAAATCGGACGACCGTGTGGGTCTCATCCGCCTTCTCCCAGAAGCTCACGGCGACTTTTCCCTTGAGCTTCTCAAGCAGGCTGTCTTCGAGGACCACAAACTGCTGGTTGGTAGGCGATGCGATATAAAAATGAAGCCCGTGCGCCTTCAGGATGTCCTTCATTTTCTCCGTCATCTCTATCGCATGCCGGCTGATCTCAAAATAGAGGTCATCGGTAAAGAGCGTGTCGAACTGGACCCCGAGGAGCCTCCCCTTGGCGAGCAGCGCCCCTCTCTTCTTCACCGAGTTCATGAAGTGGGCCGGCTTATTGCCCTTCGTGAAAACGACCGCCTCCCCGCAGAGCGCTCCCACCTTGGTGCCCCCGATGTAGAAGACGTCGCAGCACTCCGCGATATCCGCGAGGGTCACATCCGTCTCACGGCTCATGAGCCCGTAGCCGAGCCGCGCCCCGTCAAGAAAGAGCGGGATCCCGTACTCCCGGCAGATTTCGGAGAGCCGTGAGAGCTCGCTCTTTTTATAGAGCGTTCCGTACTCCGTCGGATGGGAGATGTAGACCATTCCGGGGAACACCATGTGCTCATGGTTGCCGTCCGCATAGAAGCCTTCAAGGTAGGTCCGGAGGACTTCCGGCAGGATCTTGCCGTCCTTCTCCCTGACCGTGAGCACTTTATTTCCGGAATACTCGACGGCGCCGGCCTCGTGGACACTTATGTGCCCGGTCTCCGCTGCGACGACCCCCTCAAAGTCTCTCAGCATCGACGAGATGATCACCGCGTTCGTCTGGGTCCCCCCGACCAGGAACTCCACGTCGAGGTCCTCCCGGCCGATCGCCCTTTTGATCTTCTCCTTCGCGCGCTCCGAGTAGCGGTCGGTGCCGTACCCGGGCAGAGCCTCCATGTTGGTCTCCGCAAGTTTCTTCAGGATCGCCGGATGGGCGCCTGCGATATAGTCGCTTTCAAATGAAATCATGAAAAATCACCTTCAGTTAAACTCAATCGTATCGAGGATCTCCGCAAAGAGCGCTTCATTCTCCTCGCGGTTCTCCGTTCTTCCGTTGATCGTGAAGCGGTAGACCGTCTTCCCGTGCAGCACCATCAGGCACACAGCGCTCTGGTTTGCATTTTCAACATGGAAGGAGAAGCGGTAGCCCTCCGCGGAGAGTCCGCCGACCTCGCGCTTAAAGCCGCCCTCTGCCTCATAGCCGAGATTTGTGTAGAGCTTGCGGTTCAGCTCTTCATTTCTCTTTGCGATCTTCTGAATATCGGTCATCATGAGCATGAAACCGCTGTACTTCTTTGCGTCCACGAGGAACATCACGTGGCGCTCCTTGTCCCAGAGTCCGAAGCGCTCCGAATCGTCGCCGCTCGAAAGCTTCGCGATCTCCTCCGCCGTCATGAGCTGAAAGCCCTCAGCTGCCTCAAGTTTGATCTCTCCGTTTACCGTATATTTATTCATGTTCTGCCTCCTTAGTATGTACTCTTCCCGGATCAAATCCGGTTGTTTTTTATCTGACATGTGCAGTATACCTCATATAGTATCACAGAAGTATCACACTCACATCCCCTTGATTTCAATTCGGTCCAGGATTCCCTGAACTCCGACATTTTTGTGGGTCAGGTACATGCGGGCGACGTCCTCGATGAAGGAGGGCTCCGCGTGGGTCTTTTGGGCGATCGCCTCAAGGCTCCTTCCCCGGTCGATCTCCTTCATGATGCGCTGCACAAGCGCAAAGAGCTCCTTCTCCTTTTTGGGAGAGTTCTTCGGGGCTGACGTTCCCTCCGCAAGGACCGCCTTCGGCGCATGTCCGTAATACACCGTGCGGGGCTTTCGCGCAAGGAGTTTTTGCCAGGTCGCCCATATCTCGTCCCCTTTGTGGGCCTCGAGCTCATAGAGGGGGTTCAGGTCGCCGACAAAGAGCTCCCCCGTATCGAGTGAGAGCGAGATGCTGTCCCTGCTGTGCCCCGGGGAGGGCAGAATCTCGCCCCGGATCCCGAGCCTCATGAGAAAGTCCCGGCTCTCCTCCGTTTTGAAGAACTGGACTTCCTCCTCCCTGATCGGGGAAAATGAAACCCTACTCTCCTTCAGAAACACACCGTCCGATACATGGATAAACTCCCTCTGGAGGTCCGCCGCGGCAATTTTCGGCCCCAGGTCCGCAATCTCCTGAGCGATTCCCATGTGATCCGGGTGAAAATGCGAGATCAGTATATAATCGATGTCCTGCACCGGCACCTTTATCTCTCCCATGGCCCGGCAGAAGGCCGGAAATGTCCCCGCCCAGCCGGTGTCGAAGAGCAGACTTCCCTTCTCTCCCCGGATCAGATATGTGTTTGTGTTTGAGTAGCGGAGCTCATGGATCATGTGCATTTTCTTCTCCCTGTGGATTATCAGGGACGGTTCTCATGAGGATTGCAAAGCAATCCTAAAGAACCGTCCCCGGAGAATCCATAAAAACCACAAGGAACCGGAAAGCATATGCCCCCGGTTCCTTCTTTTTAAACATTATTTCTTTTTCTTCTTTCTGATGACGTTCGGGTTCTTCGAGGAGCGTACGCCCTCTGCCGCAGCCGCGTTTCCGGAAGCTGCCGGAGCCTTCGCCGCTGCCACTTCATGTGCATAATCAGCGGCATCCTTGCCGAGGCGCGTGCGCATGAGGTACCAGAGCGGACCGGTCAGGAACACGGACGAGAATGTACCGGCCACGATACCGACCATCATCGGAAGCGTGAACTCCTTGATGGAGGTGACGCCGACGATGTAGAGGACCAGGATCGAGGCAAGGGTCGTCAGGTTCGTGTAGATGCTTCGTGTCAGTGTCCGGTTGATGGACGCGTTGACGAGCTCCGCCAGGTTCGTTCCCTTGTTTGCGGTCTGCAGGTTCTCACGGATACGGTCGAAAATGACGATCGTGGAGTTGATCGAGTAGCCGAGGATCGTGAGCATGACGGCGATGAAGGAGTTGCCGACGGAAATTCTGAGGACCGCATAGGCCGCCAGCGTGACCAGGACGTCGTGGATCAGGGCGATGACCGCGGAAGTCGCGAAGCGCATATCCTTGAACCGGATAAAGATGTAGAGCAGCATCAGGACGACCGCCACGACGACCGCGAGGATCGCGTCGTTGCGCATCTCGGCGCCGACTGTCGCGGAGATATTCTCCGTCGTGATCGAAGCGGAGTCGATGCCGAAGTTCTCGCTCAGGGAGTCTGTCAGCTTCTGTCTCTCATCGACCGTAAGGGTGCGTGTCTTGATGACGACTTCCGTGGAGCCGACGACCTGCTGCATGGAGACATTCGCGTCACCGGTGACGTCCATGACCACCGGCTTGACCTCGTTGTCGAGCTCATCAAGAGTGTAGTCCTTCTCGAAGCCGACCGTCGTGGAGGTACCGCCGAGGAACTCCATGGAGAAGTTCAGGGCGCGCTTGCCGGAAGCCGCATTGACGACCATCACGACAAGACCGAGGGCGATCACAGCGCCGGCGACGATCTGGGAGATCTTCTTTTTGCCGACGAAATCAAAATTGTGGGCAATCAGCTTGTGCGACCAGAACTTCGGATCGCGTACGCCGACCGCGTAGACAGCAAATACGATGAAGCGGGACACGACGCAGGCCGTGAACAGCGAGAGCACAACGCCGAGGGCGAGGGTCATCGCAAAGCCCTTGATCGTGCCGGTGCCGAGCATGCCGAGGACGGCGGCGGCGATAAGGGTCGTCACGTTGCCGTCGATGATGGCGGACATGGCCTTGGAGAAGCCGGCCCGGATCGCGTTCAGAACCGAGGAACCCGCCGCGATCTCCTCGCGGATACGGGCATAGATGATGACGTTCGCGTCAACCGCCATACCGATGGAGAGGATGATACCGGCGATGCCCGGAAGGGTCAGCGTCAGGTCGAAGGCGTTGAGCAGTACCAGGATCAGGGCTGCATAGAGCACCAGCACGAAGGACGCGATGATACCCGGGACCAGGTAGGCGATGATCATGATCACGCAGACGATGGCAAGACCGATCGCGCCGCCGATCAGGGATGTGCGGATCGCGTTCTGGCCGAGCTGGGCGCCTACGACATTGGAGCGGATCTCATTTAAGAGAAGCTTCAGACCGCCGATACGGATGTAGGAAGCAAGCTCCTTGGCCTTCTCGATGGACTCCATGCCCTCGATGACCGCCTGGCCGTTGGAGATCACGGAGTTGACGGTCGGAACAGAGACGAAATGACCGTCGTAGTAGATGCCGATGGTCTCATTGTTCTTCACAGCCTTCTCGGTCGCCGCCGCGAACGCAGCCGTAGCGGACTCGTTGAAGGTGAGCTGGACGACATACTTGTTGCCGGTCGCCTCCTGCGTGGAGACCGCACCTTCGGCGGAGGCCACGTCGGAGCCCGTGCAGACGATCGCGCCGTTCTTTGTCAGCTCCTCGATCGTGTAGTTAAGAACATACTCGCCGACCGTGCTGTCGTAGGAATAAGAGGTGTTGCCGCTCTCATCCGTCTGGGCGATGAAGTAGAGGGAACCCGGCGTTCCGAGCTCAGCCAGGATCGCATCGGCGTCCGTGACGCCCGGGATCTCGACGCTGATACGGTTCGCGCCTTCCTGGTAAACATTCGCCTCGGTCGAGTACTCCTCGACACGCTTCTGCAGCTTATAGATCGTATCGTTCATGTCCGACGCGGACGGGGCCGCCTCATTGGCCTCGTACGTGATGGAGACACCGCCGGAGAGGTCGAGACCGGTGTGGATGTTTCTCATCGCTCCGGTACCGGTTGCGCCCCATCCGGCAATTGCAGTGTAGCACATGAGCACCGTTATGATAATGCTCAGCGCAATGACGATTACGCCTGTTTTCTTCTTCATAATACTTACGCTCCTTGTTCCTTATGGTTCTAATTCCGCTTCCGCGGCTTTAAGCATGATTGCACACTCGACGCGCTTCTTCTGAAGCTGGCATCCGATCTCATAGACATCGTTGATCCCGCCGGTAAAGTTGTAGGAGTTGGCCGCACAGCCGCCGCTGCAGTAGAACCTTGAGAAGCAGGTGCTGCACTCCTTCTTGGAGTAGACATTTACCTTCTTGAATTCCGCCACGATGTCATCCCTCACGATGCCCTCGTCGACATTTCCGAGCAGGAAACCGTCCGTACCGACAAACTGGTGACACGGATAGAAGTCTCCCCACGGTGTGACCGCGAGATACTCCGTTCCGGAACCGCAGCCGGACAATCTCTTGTAAACACAGGGGCCACCCGTTAAATCTATCATAAAATGAAAGAAATTAAAACCCCTGCCTTCTTTTTTTCTGCGGATCATCTCCTTTGCGAGGTAGTCATACTGATCACAGAGGTACGGAACGTCCTCCGGACGGATCGCGTAATCTTCCGTCGGCGGCGCCACGACCGGCTCCACCGAAATCTGGTCAAACCCGAGGTCGGCGAGATGGAGCACATCCTCCGCGAAATCGAGATTCCAGTGGGTGTAGGTCCCGCGGACGTAGTACTGGAGTCCGAGATCATTTCTCATTTTCGCGAATTTCAGAAATTTCGGAAGAATAAGATCATAGCTCCCCTGGCCCTTCCTGAAGGGGCGCATCCGGTCGTGCACCTCCTTGCGGCCGTCGATCGAGAGGACGACGTTGTGCATCTCCCGGTTGCAGAACTCCATGATCTCATCGTTCAGGAGAACTCCGTTGGTTGTGAGCGTAAACCGGAACTTCTTGGGCGCAATCGTGTCCTTCGTCTTCTCCTCAAGCTCATGGCCGTAGGCGACCAGCTGCTTCACGACTTCCCAGTTCATGAGCGGCTCTCCGCCGAAGAAATCCACCTCAAGGTTCTGCCTGTAGCCGGAATTTTTCACCAGAAAATCCAGCGCCTTCTTTCCGACCTCAAGGCTCATCAGAGCGCGGCGGCCGTGATACTCTCCTTCTTCCGCAAAGCAGTAGCGGCAGGCCAGGTTGCAGTCGTGGGCGATGTGAAGGCATAAGGCCTTTACGACGGTCGGGGCCTTGGAGAAGCGGTCGATCGCCGGCGAGTAGGGCTCTTCGGAAAATAAAGACCCCTCACTCTTAAGTGTACCGATCTCCTCGATTGCCTCCTCGATCTCCTCTGCGGGATAAGTCCCCGCAAGGGCTTCCCTGATTTTCTCATTGTCCCCGCCGTCCCGCATCACGGCCACGGCATCGTAGAGCACGTCGTCCGCAACGTGGACGGATCCGCTCGGAACATCAAGGATCATATTGTATCCGTTATTTTTGTACTGGTGTACCTGCATGGTCACTCCCCGGTTTCATATATTATGATAAGCCGGCCCAACAAGCCCGGCATTTTTTACATTTGAAAAGGGTCTGCTTATGCACAGACCCTTAAGTATCCGTTAAAATATGTGCTATGTGATTACTTGTGCTCGCAGCTCTGATTGCCAACCGTGCAGGAAGTCTTGCAGGCAGACTGGCAGGATGTCTGGCACTCGCCGCATCCGCCCTTTTTGAGCGTGTTCTGAAGGTTCTTCGTGTTCAGGCTCTTAACGTGCTTCATCAAGTTTGTCCTCCTTTTAAATTTGTGACATTATACCACAACATACTTTTTCTGACAAGTACGGTTAATCGCGTTTTTTGCGTTTTGCCGTAAAAAATGCCATCCCGGAAGCGATCATGGCCGCCATATAGGCAAACGGCGTCGAGGCGTCTCCGGTTTTCGGGTTGACCCGCTTTCCGGCGCTCTGGGAAGATGTGCTCTCCGCGCTGCCGCCTCCGCTGCTCTGGGACCCGCCGCCCGAGCTCTCGGACGGTGCCGCAGGCGCTTCCGTTGCCGGGGCAGGCGTCGCCGTCGGTGCCTTCGTCGGGGCCGCTGTCGGCGCCTTTGTCGGGGCCGCGGTGATCGTCTTGCTGCCCCGCGCATCGGTGTCGCCGACGATCTGTTTGGTTCCCGGAGCCGCCTTCACAACGCTCTCATCGACGCTGGTCACATCCGCCGGGGTCTCCAGCTCCTCCAGTGTGGCCTCTACCGCCTCAGGAATAACCGCCTGTACGCTCTCCTCCGGAGTCCAGGTCTCCTCCGCAAACGGGAGGTCCTCCACAGCTGTCTCCTCCTCGGTCCCGTTCTCCTTCTTTGCAAGAAGAACCAGGGCATCCTCACCCGTCCCGACGGCTTCCGCGTCCGGAGTTTCCTCAAGGATATCCTCCTCTGTCACCGGAGCCTCCTCCGCGGGCTCTTCCGCCTCGGGAATCTCTTCCGTCGGGGCCGGAGCCGCGATGAGATTATCGTACTTTTGCAGCCGCTGCTGCCTTCCGAGGACGAGCAGCGGGTTCTCCTCCGCCGGAGCAGCTGCATTCTCTTCCGCCATCGGCTCTTCCGTCGGCTCGGGGGTTTCCGCCGCAGCCTCCTCCGCCGGTGCTTCCGTCACGGTCGCCGCAGGGATCTCCGCCTTTTCAGCCGGCGTTTCCGTCACGGTCGCCGCAGGGATCTCCGCCTTTTCAGCCGGCGCTTCCGTCGCGGCTGCCGCAGGGATCTCCGCCTTTTCAGCCGGCGCTTCCGTCACAGTCGCCGCAGGAATCTCCGCCTTTTGCGCGGGTGCTTCTGTCACTTCCGCTGCGGGAGCCTCCTTAGCTTTTGTCCCGTCTTCGGGAGCTGCCTCTTTTGCCGGAGCTTCCTCCGTCACGGCAAATTCTTCATTTTCAATCTTCTCAGCTTCCGGGAGAACTTCATCCGTCTCCGCCTCAGCGTCAGATGCCTCCGGAGCCGTCTCTTCCAAGGCAGCTGTCTCTTCCACGGTCTCTTCGATCATCGGAAGCTCTTCCGGAACTGTTTCCTCCGGAGCGGCCTCAGGGATGACAAGGCTCTCCAGCTCCTCCTCGGTCGGGATCACGGTCGGATCGATGTCCGGTGCTTCGGCTGCGGGGAGGGTTTCATTTTCGGAAATATCCTCGGAAACCTCCGGGACAGGGACGTTCTCGTCAAAGACAAGCACCTCCGGAGTGATCTCCGTCACGATGAGCGTCACCGTCGGCTCCGCCTCCACGATCGGAAGATCCTCCTCCTTCAGGGGCTCCGAATCCTCCTTGACAAAAGGAGGGATCAGGATGACATCCCCGCCTTTAAGGTCCGTCGTCCAGACGATCTCTTTCTCCTCATTTAAGGTATAGAAATAATCAATTCCCTCATACCTGTATGTTTTTATCTCCTCCTCGGAAGCCCGGACCATCCGAATCCCGGGAAGCCCGGCCGCCAGGGAAAATGCGGTGATCACCGCACCTGTTCTAAGAAACTGCTTTTTCATATTAACCTCACGCAATAAGGCATATATTGATACAAATTTAAGTGTAGCACGAAAATAAAGATCGCGCCACCGTAATATTAATTAAATCCGTAAATCTTCTGCGTAAGATGATAGATCTGGATCGCGATCTCGCGGCCGATCTTTCCGGGCAGGTGCATGCCGAAGCCCAGGAAGTTGGTGCGCAGGCGCATGTAGAGCTTTTTGTCTTTATTTTTCAGGTCTTCCCAGAGCTGCTTCTTCTCCGCAAGCGCCTCCTTCGTGCCCTTTCGCATGAGAAGGATCGAGGAGATGGTCGTCATGATGCTCATGTAGTGGACCAGCATATCCATGTGGTTCTTTTCGCTCACGAGATCTGGCCTGTAGGCATCGATCATCATGCGGTTCACGCGGAGCTGCTGGTCAAGGCGGGTGAGCATGACCTTCTCGTTGACGCTCTGGTCATTTCTGCCGATATAATAGCGGTAGAGCGTGGTGTTGAGGTAGTACATGGTCTCCACGTAGATGATCGGCTGGAAGGCCATGAGGTTATCCACATAGAAGGTGTGCTCCGGAAGGACCGTTCCGCAGTTCCGAAGCAGGTCTGTCCTGAAGATCAGGCTGTGCATCAGGATATACTGATCGAACCGCAGCGGCTTTTTGATCTCGCTCCAGCCGAACACCCGGTTTTCCGGCAGATAGCCATGGTATTCCATGATCTTTTTGTGCTTTGCGCCGTCCTTGTCGTACATGTAGTTGTTGATCATGAGATCGAACGGCTTGCCGGTCGCGGCGGATTTGCGGAGAACCTTCATGACCGCCTGAAGCGAGTCGTAGTCCAGATAATCGTCGCTGTCGCAGACCTTAAAATAAACCCCCTGCGCCTCGCGGATACCCGTGTTGACCGCGCCGCCGTGGCCCTTGTTCTCCTGATGGACCGCTCTCACGATCCCCGGGAATCTTCTCTCATATTCCTGCGCCTTCGCGAGCGTACCGTCCTTCGACCCGTCATCGATGACGAGGACCTCGATATCCTCGCCGCCCATGACCGCATGGTCGATGGCCTTCGACATGTACGCTTCCGAGTTGTAACAGGGAATCGCTACCGTAAGTACTTTCATGCCTTCTCTCCTTTATTCTTGCCTGCACCCACCCGTATATTGCATGCCTTCGCATAGGCCGCAAACGCCGATGGGATCGGATATTGCTCTTCAATTCTTTTCGGCTCCGCGAAAATGAACCCCTCCGCATCGCCCAGGACCCTGATCTCGTAGCCTGTCATCTCCCAGGTTACGTGGGAAAATACATGTCTCGCCGCCGGAAGCGCCTTTACGGCGTCCGCTGAAAATCCCAGATTTTCTGCGTAGAGCGCAGCCTCCTCCTCGCTGAGACACCCTTCCGTGTTCGGGAATTCATAGAGGCCTGCGAGCAGTCCTTCATTTTTCCTCTTTCGGACCGCGATCTTCTCACCGCTCCGGAAAATGAAAACCGTTCTCAGCTCCCGCCTCTTCCCGGTCTTTTTTATTCTGACCGGCAGGACGGACGCCGTGCCGCGGGCGGCTGCAAGACACTCGCGCCGTACCGGACAGCCTTCGCACTGCGGTTTATCGCCCGGCAGGCAGATGAGGGATCCTAAATCCATGAATGCCTGATTGAGGTTTCCGAACGCAAAGGGTTCCCGGGGTCCGGTCTCCTTCAGCAGTTCCGTAAAATATTTTTTTACCGCTGGCTCCAGAATATTCCGCGGATCATCGGTAAGACGTGCCATGACCCGGAGAACATTTCCGTCAACGGCGGGAACCGGCTCTCCGAAGGCGATCGAGGCGATCGCTCCGGCTGTGTACTCTCCTATGCCGGGAAGCTTCACAAGTTCCTCCGAGGTTTCCGGAAATCTGCCCTCGTAGTTCTCTACTATTACAAGGGCTGCCTTCTTAAGGTTTCTGGCGCGGCTGTAATAGCCGAGACCTTCCCAGAGCTTCATGAGCTCGTCGTCGGGACAGGCGGCCAGAGCTTTTACGTCCGGAAGACTCAGAAGAAAACGTTCGTAATAGGGAATGACTGCCTGAGCCCTCGTCTGCTGGAGCATGATCTCGGAGATCCACACCCGGTAAGGGTCTTTTGATTGTCTCCATGGAAGCTCCCGCGCATTCCGGTCGTACCAAAGAAGGAGGGGTTCCGCGAAATCCGCTGTCATATCGTTTCCTTTCTTCTCAATCTGCACCGACTCACTATTATAGCATACGTTCATTCCTTCTGCCAACGACAGCTGAAAATAAATGTAAAAACCCGCAATCTCATCGATTGCGGGTTTTACAGGGGAAGAGGGAGTCGAACCCCCATTGACGGTTTTGGAGACCGCTTTCCTACCATTAGAAGATTCCCCTAAAGATATGCAAATATAAAAATACCGCGTACCCTCAAAACCGCATATACATTTTTGACTTGCACGAAGTCGGTCACTTCCAAGGCTTTCGTGCGGCCTAAAGCCGCGCTGCCTGGTCAAGCCC
>ODAJ014773838.1_pt1 | contig 33778 bp, 38 predicted proteins | sample 1539241 | NCBI WGS metagenome assembly ODAJ01 (sample SAMN02144231, study PRJEB22623) | gut metagenome | biome: sheep rumen | host: Ovis aries | place: New Zealand
GGCTGACTGCGGACTGCCAAAGGAACGTACCTACGTTACAGGTAGCCCAATGGCAGAGGTGCTTCATCAAAATCTAGCCGAGATTGAGGCAAGCGATATTCATAAGCGTTTGGGCTTAGAGAAAGGTAAGTATATCCTGCTCTCTGCTCACCGTGAAGAGAATATCGATACTGAGAAGAACTTTATGAGTCTCTTCACCGCTATCAATAAGATGGCTGAAAAATACGATATGCCAATCCTTTATAGTTGCCATCCTCGTAGCCGTAAGCGTTTGGAGCAGTCAGGCTTTAAACTTGATAGTCGTGTGATTCAGCACGAGCCTCTTGGTTTCCACGACTACAACTGCCTTCAGATGAATGCCTTTGCTGTAGTGTCAGATTCTGGAACTCTGCCTGAAGAGAGCAGTTTCTTCACATCTGTTGGTCATCCATTCCCTGCTATCTGCATTCGTACCTCTACAGAGCGTCCTGAAGCAATCGATAAAGCTTGCTTCATCATCGCAGGTATTGACGAAAAATCATTGCTCCAAGCTGTAGATACGGCAGTGACATTGAACCAGAATGGTGACTACGGCATTCCTGTTCCTGACTATATCGAGGAGAATGTATCTACCAAGGTGGTGAAGATTATCCAGAGCTATGTGGGTATTGTAAATAAAATGGTCTGGCGAAAATTTTAATTGAGTATAAAAATTTTCGCCAAGGGGGCAGTCCTCGACTGGTTTAAGTTTTGAGGCGACGAGAAAAGAAAAAGCAGTCGCTCAGGACAACGGGGGACTGGAGGAAATATTAGAATAGATATAAACAATTTAAAGAAATAATACAATGAGCTTATTTAAAGACAAGGTACTCCTGATTACTGGAGGCACAGGATCATTTGGAAATGCAGTACTTAACCGTTTTTTGAAGACCGACATAGGCGAGATTCGCATCTTCTCGCGCGACGAGAAGAAGCAGGATGATATGCGTCACGACTTCCAGGCACGTATGCCAGAGGTGGCTAACAAGATTAAATTCTATATTGGTGACGTACGCAACAAAAGCACACTGAAGTACGCAATGAAGGGCGTGGACTATGTGTTCCATGCCGCAGCCCTTAAGCAGGTGCCCAGTTGTGAGTTCTTCCCGATGGAGGCAGTGAAGACCAATGTAATTGGTACGGATAATACGCTGGATGCCGCCATTGATGCAGGTGTGAAGTGCGTCATCTGCCTTTCAACAGACAAAGCTGCTTATCCTATCAACGCGATGGGTATCACGAAGGCTATTGAAGAAAAAATTGCTGTTGCCAAGAGCCGTTTGAGCGGTGACACCAAGATATGCTGCACTCGTTATGGTAATGTGATGTGCAGCCGTGGTAGTGTTATTCCTCTTTGGATTGACCAGATTCGCAAGGGTAATCCTATCACCCTTACTGAACCCAAGATGACCCGCTTCATTATGAGTCTTGAAGAGGCTGTGGATTTGGTACTCTTTGCCTTTGAACACGGTAAGAATGGTGACATCTTGGTGCAGAAAGCACCCGCATGCACCATTCAAACACAAGCTGAAGCTGTTTGCGAGTTGTTTGGTGGCAAGAAGGAAGAGATTAAGGTCATTGGAATAAGGCATGGTGAAAAGATGTATGAGACCCTGCTGACCAAGGAAGAGGCTGCCAAAGCCATTGATATGGGTAACTTCTATGCAGTTCCTGCTGATAACCGTGACCTGAACTACGACAAGTATTTCAAGGAAGGCGATGTGAAGCGTGCAACTATTGAGGAATTCAACAGCGATAATACTAAGCGCCTGAACCTGGAAGAAACGAAGGAAAAGATTGCTTCGTTGACGTATATCCAAAACGAATTAAACGGTATTCCTAACCTCGTTTAATAATGAATATACTTGTAACAGGAGCCAAAGGGTTTGTAGGAAAAAACCTTTGTGCTCAACTGGATAACATTGCAACTGGTAAAGCCCGTTGGTACAAAGTGCCAGCGGAGGGGTTGCAGGTATTCCAGTATGATATTGATTCAAAGCCTGAAGACTTAGAAACCTATTGCAAGGAGGCAGATTTTGTGTACAATCTGGCAGGTGTAAACAGACCTAAAGACCCTGAGGAGTTTATGAAGGGTAATTTTGGTTTTGCTACCACACTCCTTAATACCCTCAAGAAGTATAAGAACACCTGTCCCGTGATGATTTCCTCGTCAAGCCAGGCAGCTCTTGATAACCCTTACGGCCAATCTAAGAAGGCTGGCGAAGATTTGATGTTCCAGTATGCAGAAGAGACAGGCGCGAAAGTACTTGTTTACCGTTTTCCAAACCTCTTTGGTAAATGGTGTCGCCCAAATTACAATAGTGCGGTTGCTACCTTTTGTCACAATATTGCCAATGGCCTTCCCATTCAGGTCAACGACCCCGATGTGATGCTGAATTTAGTTTATATTGATGATGTGGTTGATGAACTAATAGGTGCTTTGACTGGAGATGAGTTCCGCGAAGGTAAATATTGCTATGTGCCACACGTACACCGTGTTCGCCTTGGCGATATAGCTGACTTGCTTTATTCATTTGATGAAGGACGTCCAAGTCCAAATCTCCAGATTCCTTTTGTTAGTGATTCCTTTAAGAAAGCATTGTATTCCACTTATACTTCCTATCTACCAAAGGAAAAGATTTCATATCCCTTGGAAATGAAGGTAGATAACCGTGGTAGTTTTACTGAGTTCATTCATACAGAAAACCATGGTCAGGTAAGTATCAATATTAGCAAACCAGGCATCACCAAGGGGCAACACTGGCACCACAATATGGTGGAACGTTTCCTGGTGGTAAGTGGTCACGGTTTGATTCAGCTTCGCAAAGAAGGCGTAGATGAAAATGGGAACAAATATCCTGTTCTGAATTTCGAGGTGAGTGGAGAAAAGCTGGAAGTAGTAGAGATGATAGCAGGTTATACCCATAACCTCATAAATCTTTCAGATACAGAAGAAATGGTGACCGTGATTTGGGCGAATGCCTGTTTTGATCCTAACCGTCCTGATACTTATTTTGACCCAGTAGAATAATTGCGATTATGCTTAGTCTAGATAATAAAACCATTTTAATCACAGGCGGTTCAGGCTCTTTTGGCCGCAAGTTTATAGACATCACCTTGCGTGATTACCCTGGTGTAAGAAAGATAATTGTTTATTCACGGGATGAAATGAAGCATTTGGAAATGATGCGTCTCTATCCTGAGAAACAGTTTCCTCAATTGAGGTTTTTCATTGGTGACGTGCGAGACAAGGAACGCCTAATGCGTGCCTGTGAAGGAGTGGATATACTCATTCATGCTGCTTCTATAATGACCCTTGAGGCATCTGAATACAATCCTGATGAGACGATTAAAACAAATATTCTGGGCGCGCAGAATGTGATTGACTGTGCTCTAAAAAATGGAGTACGCAGTGTTATAGCGCTTTCATCTGATAAGGCTTGCTCTCCTGTTAGCCTTTATGGCGCATCTCAACTGGTCTCTGATAAACTCTTTGTTGCAGCTAATAATATTACAGGTGGTAAAGACATACATTTCTCTATCATTCGATATGGAAATGTGATGGGAAGCAAGGGCTCTGTTTTTTCAGTCTTTATAGAACGTAGCAAGATTGGCGGTCGTGAATTGCCTATCACCGATAAACGAATGACTAGATTTCTGATTTCTAATCAGCAAGTGGTTAATATGGTTTATTATGCGATTGAGAAACAGTTGGGTGGAGAAATTTTTGTACCTAAGATGCCTTCATACCGAATAACAGACCTAGCAACAGCTGTAGCACCAAAGATGGAACAGAATGAAATAGGTCGAAGATTAGGAGAGAAACTTCACGAAAGCATTATCTCAGAGAGCGATGCTGAACACACATTAGAGACTGCGGATTTTTATGTAACTATACCTGCCGTATCATACACAAAAAACCATAAGCAGCAGGATTTCTTGGAGCACTATAAAGGTAAGATGGTTCCAGATGGTTTTGAATATAGCTCAAATACCAATTCTCAATTTGAGACAATAGAAACACTCCGTGAAAAAATACGTCGATATATTGATTATAATTTTAAAGCAAAATGATAAGTAAACCAATTCCCTACGGACATCAATACATCACTGATGAGGATGTAAATGCTGTGGTCGAAGCACTGAAGTCCGATTATATGACCCAAGGTCCCCGTATTGGTGAATTTGAAAAGCAATTCGCTGATTATCTTGGTTGTAAATATGCCTGTATGGTGAGCAATGGTACGGCCGCTCTCCATCTTTGCGCTATGGCTCTTGATATCAAGCCTGGTGATAAGATTATTACGACACCTATTACTTTTGTGGCTTCTGCCAACGGTTTCCGTTATCAAGGTGCAGAAGTGGTGTTCTGTGACATTGACCCCAAGACATTCTTGATGGATTTGGATAAACTTGAGCAGATTCTGAAAGTATCACCTAAAGGCACATACAAGGCCGTTGTTCCAGTTGACTTCGCAGGTTATCCTATTGACGAGGAGAAACTTCGCAAGTTGGCTGACGAATACAAGTTTACTATTGTGGTGGATGCTTGTCATGCACCTGGTGGAAGTTTCGTTGACAGTAAGGGTGAAAAGCAGATGATTGGTAACTGCAAATATGCAGATCTTACTGTTTTCTCTTTCCATCCTGTGAAGCATATTGCTACTGGCGAAGGTGGTGCAGTCACGACTAACCGCAAAGATCTGTATGATAAAGTTGCTCTGTTCCGTACCCACGGAATTACCAAAGATCCCGCTCTTCTGAAGAAGAACGATGGCGGTTGGTACTATGAGATGCAGGAATTGGGTTACAACTACCGCATCACCGAGATGCAGGCAGCTCTTGGTATCAGTCAGTTGAAGCGTCTGGATTGGAGCATTCAGTGTAGAAACGAGATTGCCAAGAAGTATGATGAGGCATTCAAAGGTACTTCAGTAAAGACTCCTTTTCGTGCTGAAGGCTTGGTGCACGCATTTCATCTGTACATCATTCAGGTTGATCCTGCAAAGCGTAAAGGCTTGTATGATTTCTTGCGTGCAAACAACGTGTATTCCCAGGTGCTTTATATCCCTGCCCATACCATGCCCTACTACAAACAGTTTGGTTGGAAAGAAGGCGATATGCCTGTAGCAGAGGATTACTACACTAAGTGCTTGGCTCTGCCTATGTTCCCGACGTTGACTGACGAGGAACAGGATTGGATTATTGCTAAGGTTAAAGAGTTCATGAGCAAATGAAAAATCTTTGTATTATCCCCGCTCGTGGCGGAAGTAAGCGTATTCCACGAAAGAATGTAAAGCCTTTCCTTGGAAAGCCAATGCTTGCATACTCTATTGAAGCAGCAAAGCAGTCAGCCCTTTTTGATGAGATTATGGTGTCAACCGATGATGCTGAAATAGCAGAAGTCGCCAGGCAAAATGGAGCCAGCGTCCCTTTTATGCGCTCTGCTGAAACAGCTAGTGATTTCGCAACAACCGCAGACGTGCTAAGGGAGGTATTAGCAAAATATAAAGAATTGGGACAGGAGTTTGATAATTTCTGTTGTTTCTATGCGACAGCTCCTCTTGTTCAGAGTAGTGATGTAGTGTCTGCATTTGAAAGATTACAGAATTCTGATTTTACAATGGTCTACCCTGTAGTTCAGTTCTCTTATCCTATATGGCGTTGCCTTGATTTAGAAGAAGACGGAACAATGACCCGCCATTGGCCAGAGTATGAGAATAGTCGTAGTCAGGATTTACCCAAAGAATATCATGACACTGGGACTTTCTATTGGTATAAAACAAAGGAATGGCTTGCGGGAAATATTAAAACAGGGGGAATCGAGGTCAGCGAAACTACAATCCAGGATATAGATACTGAAACAGATTGGAAATTAGCTGAGATGAAGTATAGAATTCTTCATGGGGAATAAGAAAGAAATATATTTTCGAGCTGATGCAGGACCTAAGATCGGCTATGGACATTTCATCCGTTCACTTGCATTGGCAGATATGCTGAAGGATGACTTTAAGTGCACATTCTTTACGGTTCACCCAACCGATTACCAGTTGGGTGAACTGAAGAAGTCGTGTAATTATGTCGTTATGGATGAAGAAACCATGCTCGAAGACTTCCTCACTTATCTTAAAGGAGACGAAATCGTAGTTCTTGATAATTATTTCTACACTACTGAGTATCAAAAAAGAATAAAAGGAAAGGGAAGTAAACTTGTCTGTATAGACGATATGCATGACAAGCATTATGTGGCAGATGCCGTTATTAATCATGGCGTAGTTATTGAAAGTGAGTTTGACTGTGAACCATACACAAGATTGTATTTGGGTAAGAACTATGAGTTATTAAGAAAGCCATTTCTTCAACCTCTTAAAGGGCTTAAGCGGAAGAACAATGTAGTTGTTAGTTTTGGTGGTTCTGACCCTTTGCGCCTTACAGATAAGATTGTATCCCTACTTATTGAAATACAATCACCCTATCATATAGTTACAATATTGGGTGACAAGACATACTTATCAGAAGAAAACAGAAAGAAAGTTGAAATCCGAAGTAACATATCTGCCCAGCAGATGGCAGACCTTTTTGAGACTTCAGCATTTGGCATATTATCAACCAGTACAGTTAGCCTTGAGGCAATGAGTCGACAATTACCAATTATGATAGGCTACTATGTTGAAAACCAGAAGGAAGGTTATGATAGATTTTTGGGTCGAGGAAAATTCCTGCCACTTGGTTATCTTCCAAACCTAACAAAAGAAGTTTTATCATCAGCTTTGAATGATTTGAAATCATTTAAGCCTTCTAAGCGTGATTATAGTGAAATAGTAGTTCATTTTAAAGAGTTGTTTTATTCGCTGTAGTATGATATCCATATTTGATTCATTATCACATCCGACAATTAATAAAAACTGGATACTCCCCAAATATGCCGGCGCATCATCCATCGACATTTTGATTGAACAGATGAAAGAGGCCGGAATCAAGAAATCTTTGGCGGTAGGTATGAAAGGAATAGGCGGATATGCCCATAACGAGTTTATGGAGTTACTTAAGCCACATTGTGACCAGTTGGTACCCATAGCCTATTTTGATTTTATCGAAAATGATAAAATAGGCGACATCGAGCGGAAGTTAGTTGTTATTAAGAATCATGGCTATAAAGGAATTAAATTACATCCTAGGTTTTCTGACTTCTCCTTGAAATCGGAAAAGCTTGCCTATACTATCAATAAGGCCACAGAAATATCATTAGTGTCTTTGCTTTGCACATATTTTACTCATAACACTAATTCCTCAACTAATAATAATATTGAGACACTCTGTGATTTGTTGATGAAAGTACAAGAGAGCAGACTTGTATTGTTACATTCGGGAACAACGCATGTTCTTGATATGATTGACGTCGGTCGCTCTTTCAAGAACGTACTACTTGACATGTCATTTACGATGTGTAAATATGAGGGTAGTTCAATTGATTTAGATCTGAAATTCGCTTTTCGAACTTTTGATCAGAGAGTTTGTATTGGCGCTGATTGGCCTGAGTTTTCAATGAGTAAACTAAGGGAACGCTTTGAGTACCTTACTGAAGGACTAAGCATAGAAAAGAAAGAGAATATTGCATACAAGAATTTAGAAAACTACATTTTTTAGATTTATGAATATACTTGTAATTGGAGCGGGAACCCATCAAATTCCCGGTATACTTAAATTAAAGGAGAAAGGCTACTATGTCGTAGCAGTAGACGGCGATGCAAATGCTGAAGGGAAATCAGTAGCGGACGAGTTCTATCAGGCCGATATAAAAGATTCAAAAATCATAATCTCATTGATTAAAGAAAAAAATCTTAAGATAGATTCCGCTATGTGTTTCTCAACAGAGATAGCATTAAGAACTGTGTCAGAAATAAATGAATGTTTTGGATTAGTTGGACTTAAGAAGGAAGAGGTACTAGTCGCAACAGATAAAGCAGCCCAAAGACGAGTGTTGAAAGATTCTGGGCTACCGACTCCCGGATTCATAGAACTTTACGAGGGGTATGATGTAAATGATTTGTCATCGCTGAGACTCCCAGTAGTGGTAAAGCCAACCGATAATGCAGGAAGTCGAGGCGTAGCACTAGTTCGAGAACAGCGAGAACTCATCAATGAAATATCCGAGGCATTTAAAGAATCAAAATATGATGCTAAAGTGGTAGTTGAAGAGTTTATACCTGGACTTGAATTCACTGTAGAAGCTTTGATCATTGATGGGAAAGTAAATATTCTTGGCATTTCAGAAAAGAAGAAACCAATTAATAACTATACGGTATCAGTAGAGTTGTTTTATAATTCCCCTTTTGTTGAAGAGCATAGAGAAGAGATAGAGTCCGTAGTAAAGCCTTTCTTATGTAACTGTGGATTTGACAATACTATTACTCATACAGAAATCATCTATTCATATCAAGATCATAAATTTTATGTGGTAGAAACCACCGTTAGAAGTGGCGGATTCCATATATTTGACAAAATCCTTCCTGGAATTTCGGGTTTAGACATCATAGGATTAACGATTGAGACTATGCTGGGTAAAAAGCCTCTCATTGGTGAAATCCAGAAAAGACCAGGAATCTTGGGATTCTTTTATAACAACTACGGAACGATACGCCATATAGATGTTATGGAAGAGTACATACCACAGGACTCCGAATATGGTTTATTTGTAAAGGAAGGAGATGTGATAAAAGATTTATCTACAGACGGTTCCCGTCTAGGTTATTTTGTAACATTTGGCAATGATTGGAAAGAAGCTTACCATAAAGCAAGGGAGTTTGAATATTCAGTTAAATTTGAAATTGTATAAATAAAATTATTATGAACTATAAGGAAGAAGCAATTAGGCTGATAGAGGCTAACAGAATATCGACCACTGAAGTCGGTGATGTTTTAGGGAAGACCGGTCAGATAGAGGGCGTACACGCACTGATCCCTGGCATGTTCAAGGCTGGTGAAGTTAAATTCATTTATGCCATTAACAATAGTAATTACGAGGTTCATCAGCAGTTAGCCGAATCAGACGATATTGAAGGAAAGATTCTCTTTGTATATAATGTAAACTGTGATCGTTCTGTATTTGGCGATTTGGTAAGTAAATATATCCTGCTTTATAAGCGTGCCAAAGCAATTGTAATTAATGGAAAGATGCGCGATGCTCATACGCTTATTAAAGAGAAGTATCCTGTCTGGCTTGAAGATGTCAGTCCTATTGGTTGTGTCAATAGAATTAATGGGCCTTCCATTGACGAGAATCTTTACAAAGAGTTAAAGGAAAAATACGATGGTGCCATTATGGTTTGTGACGATAGTGGAGTTGTTATGATTCCCAAGGATACAATTAATGAGGAACTGATTAAGAAACTTAATTTCATCGAGCTTCAGGAGGATATATGGTTCTATTGTGTTGATACGTTGAAGATGTCCACATTCGATACTGTCTGCAAGAAAAAGTACCTTGAAGAGGACATCCTACCAGCAGCAATGTATGAAAAATTAAAGGAATATCAAAAGTAGTATTCTGTATGAAAGCAAAACATACGTTTATAATAGCTGAAATGTCAGCCAATCATAATCACCATCTTAATGTGGCGATTGATACGATAAAGGCTGCCAAGAAGGCGGGGGCAGATGCCATAAAGATCCAGACCTATACTGCTGATACTATTACCTTGGATTGTGATAATCCAGAATTTGTGGCTGGAGATTTATGGAAAGGTCAAACACTCTATGATTTATATAAGCAGGCTTATACACCATGGGAGTGGCATGAGGAAATCTTCCGTGTAGCCAGGGAGGAAGGACTGATATGCTTCTCTACCCCTTTTGACCCTACGGCTGTTGACTTCTTGGAGAGTCTCGATAATCCGATTTATAAAATAGCATCCTTTGAAATTACAGATATTCCGCTCATCAAGTATATTGCTTCGAAACATAAGCCCATTATACTTTCAACAGGAATTGCAATGGAAGAAGACATACGGCTTGCATTAGATACGATGCGATGCGAGGGGAATAATGATATTACATTGTTAAAATGCACCTCTGCTTACCCTGCCCCTATTGAGGATGCGAACTTGTTGACCATCCCAGATATGAAGAAACGGTTTGGTGTAAAAGCAGGATTGTCGGACCATACCGAGGGCGCAACGGTTCCAATAGCAGCAGTAGCGGTTGGAGCAGAAGTAATAGAGAAACACTTTATTATTGACCGTTCTATAGGTGGTCCCGATAGTGGTTTCTCAATGGAAGCACCCGAGTTTGGATTGATGGTTGATAGCATTCGTCAAGTAGAAAAAGCCCTTGGAGATATCGATTATCCTACAGACCCATCAAAGATTAAAGGACGAAATGCTTGCCGTTCATTGTATGTGGCAGAAGATGTAAAATCAGGAGACGTAGTTACTAAAAAGAATGTCAGAAGCGTTCGGCCCGGACATGGATTACATCCCAAATATCTTCCCGAGGTGTTAGGCAAAACATTTTTAAAGGATTGTAAGAAGGGTGAGCGTTTTTCATTAGACATGCTGAATTAGTGTTCATTTGGAAGATTAGTATAAGATGAAGACTGAAAAGCTTTTCTTTTTTATTGCATTAATCGTACTATTATGTTACCCAGTTCTATCTTCTGGCCAGACAATAGAATGGACGGTGAAAGTAAAAGAAGGACAAGATTATGCTTCATTCACAACATTGGAATATTATCGGGGCTATTTTTACTGCGCTTTTAGAGAGGCGAACAGCCATGTTGATTATAATGGTGTTGATAACGGGGTCATTAACATTATGAGATCTAAGAACGGAAGTACATGGAAGAAATATGATCAGATATCGTTGAACGGCTTTGATTTGAGAGACCCCAAACTTTCCGTAACTCCAGATAACAGGATAATGCTCATAACAGAGGCCGTAAAGTACAAGCAAAGAAAAGATGTAACGAGAAAAACAATGGTGTCTTTTGCGAATCGCACCAAGTTCGGACCATTGAGAGATATAACATTTAATCCTTCAAAAGCATATAATTGGCTATGGGACGTAGAGTGGGTAGGAGATAAAGCTTTAGGCTTTTTATATAATCCGAGTTTTTTTGCAGTGTCATCAAAAGACGGTTTAACGTATGAAGTTCAAAAAGAATACTCTTTTGCAGGTTTCCCGACAGAAGCCGCAATAACAACATTGGATAACGATAGAGTTGTTGTAATACTTAGAATTAATAAAGTGAATTCAAGAATCGGAATTGGAGATAAATCTTTAAAGAATATTGAATGGCACGATGCAGGTTGTAGGGTAGAAGGGCCTGACATAATAAATATTGAAGGAAAAGTTTATGTTTGTGGTCGATCATATGATGAGAAAGTCGGAGTGTCGTTGTATGAATTAGACAAGAATCATTATCGCTTACAAAAAATAATGGATTTACCTGCAAAAGGTGACTGCTCGTATCCTGGGATGGTATTCGTAAAGAATAGATTGTATGTTTCATATTATTCGACAGAGAAAAAGAAAGTTTCTGTCTTTTTATCACGTATAAAATTATAAATAGAATGTTAGTATCAGTAGTAGTAATAACTTACAATTCTTCCAAATATGTCATTGAGACGCTCGAAAGTATTTATGCTCAAACATATAAAGATATTGAATTGATTATAAGTGATGATTGTTCGAAGGACAATACAGTGGCTCTATGCAAACGATGGTGTGATTCTCATAAAGAAAGATTTTATAATTATGATATAATTGAATCAGAGAGGAATACAGGTATTGCGCCAAATGTGAACCGCGGTTATAACAGGGCAAAAGGGGAATGGATAAAGGCAATAGCAGGCGATGATTTGATGTTGCCAGATTGTATAGAACGCTATGTTCAGTATTCAATAGACCACCCAGAATTCTGTATCATTTTTTCAAGAGCTATTCCTTTTGGTAATAATAAACTGGCCGTAGACGAGTTCTCTAAAATACGAGACCAACGTGACTATTTTTGGTCTCTCCCCACCGCAGAATGTCAATATTGGGATTTGTTGATAAGAGAAGCATGTACAGATGGACCTGCATGTTTTATTTCAAAGAATGTGTATTCTACGATTGGCGGTTATGATGAATCCATACCTATGTATGAGGATTATCCTTTTTTTCTCAAGGCAACAGATAATGGGTTCCGGATGGGAATGATGATTGATAGAGTCACAAAGTATAGAATACATGACGAGAGTTTATCATATTCGACTTCTAGGGGCAAGAACTATCGAATGGCTTGTGCGGCATATGATGTTCTTATGAAATATCGATATAATGGTTTGAAAGAATTGGATGCCACCTATGCTTTATTCCTCAAATGGTATTATCAAGGTCAGAAATATAGGTACGGTTTAATTAGGATGATTTATTTCACGCTTCGAATGCTTCTTAGATTAATCACGCGTAATAGGTGTTTAAATATGCGTAATACAAGTAAAGTACGAAAGCAACTTCCAGAATCGCTTTATGTTCTGTATTGTAGTCGCTATTTTGTTAAGTAAATTAACTGGTTATTGATAGATGGATAATCATCCGGTTGCAGATAGTAAAGGTCGGGATATTAGGGCTATTATAGCATCAGTGGTATTATTCTTAATGATACCGCCCGTGTTTGTATGGAGTTTGTTTACTATATCGTATGGTTTTCGTTTTATTTGTTCCCTGGTTTATTTTGTTTGTGTCTTCAAGGAAATTGGCCCGCAGAGGAATAATAGAGCAATATGTTATCTCTTATTTTTATTAATGATTGTTTTTTATTTGCGTGTCGGCTTTAACCTAGCATCGGCAATTTCAACAATCATTTTTGCTTCTACTTTTCTTTTGAATCGGTTATTTCTTAAAAGGCTTGCTCATTATTTCTTTTTACTTTTTGCTATACTATTAGTACCCTCAATAGTACAATATGTCTTAGTTTCCTTCTTTGGATTGCCTTTTCCACATAAGACAATCTCTCCTTTGAATGAATTAAAAATATATGATTCTTCTTTCGGATCTTATCAGAGATATGCTTTTTTTGTACAGTATGAATCGGCAATTGTTTTATTTCCCCGTTTTTCGGCTTATTTTGATGAAGCAGGTGTGATTGGAAGTTTTTGTGCTTTTGCCCTTTATTTCTATAATTATAAATTAAAGAATTGGTACAATGTGGTTTTCTTGCTTGCAGGTTTATTTTCTTTTTCACTTTTCTTCTATGTCACTTCAATAGTTTATGTGTTGTTCTTTATGGAAATTAGTAACTCGCAAAGAAATAAGAAGAGATTGCAACTACTTGGAAAGGTCTCCATAGTATTAGTTATTGCAGCCATTTTTATTTTTCTTTATCTACAAGATAATGATGTCCTTAACCTGTATCTATTTAATAGATTGCAATTTGATGACGACAAGGGATTTGTTGGTAATAATAGGGATGTTTCTGCTTTTCGGGATTGGTATGAAGACTTTAGGTTTTCTTCGAATTATTGGTTAGGATTTGGAGGAAGAAAGAGTCTGGAAGTAAATGAGGGCGGGGCTTCATATAAGAATATTATAGTTGATTATGGTTTCATTGGTCTTTTTTTATATGTTTTTCTGTTTTTGTTGTTATCACGGAATTCATATAAAAGTAATAAAACGTTTTATATGTTTGTACTTTTATTTATTATGATGATTTATCAAAGACCGTTTATCACCCAGATCGCGTACTATCAGTTGTTTATTTATTTGGCCGAGTGTAGGTCTGAAGGTGAGCGTAGTGATTGAATGTTATTTTTTCATAATACAATCTTTAAAGAATATGATAGTAGATGACGTTAAAATAGTAGCACTACCAAAGTTCACAGATCCCCGAGGAAATCTCTCTTTTGTGGAGCAGTTAAACCATATCCCGTTTGAAATCAAACGTACATACTGGATTTATGATGTACCTGGAGGTGAGAAGCGTGGAGGTCATGCATACAGGGAGAATCAAGAGTTTATAGTGTCCTTGTCGGGTGCATTTGACGTAATTGTTGATGATGGAACGCAGAAAAAGATATTTACGTTGAATCGTTCATATTACGGACTATATGTACCAGCAGGACTATGGCGCGAGATGGAAAACTTCTCTACCAATTCATTGGCACTTGAGCTTAGCTCGATACATTATGACGAGAAGGATTATATTCGTGATTATAAGGAATTCTTAATACTGAAAAACGATGGGCAAATTTAGTGTGTATGATTGTACGATTGTCGAGTTGGACAAGCATCATAGTGATCGTAAGGGAAATCTTACAGTCGTTGAGAATAGCATAACGCTACCCTTTGATGTGAAGCGCATTTACTATCTTTATGATATACCAGGCGGTGAGGGGCGTGGTGCACACGCTCACAGAGAGTTAGAACAGCTTATTATAGCGGCATCAGGGTCTTTCACTGTAACGTTAGATGATGGCAAGAGTAAGCGAAGTTTCTTCCTTAACCGCCCATACCAAGGTCTCTATGTTAAGCCAGGGATGTGGCGTGATTTGGTGGATTTCTCATCAGGTGCGGTAGCAATGGTGCTGGCCAGTGAGGTTTATAAGAAGGAAGATTACATCAGGGATTACGAAGATTTTTTGAAATTTAGACAGAGTATTTAAATATGATCGTTACTTTACCAAAGGATTATCACGGAGAAAGATATGGGTTAACATATCGCTTTGTAAACGAAGGAGATGCTAAATTCATTTACAGACTCCGGTCGGATGCTACACTGTCCAAATATATTCATGATATACAAGGTGGTGTTGAGCAGCAAATTGAATGGATTCGCAATTATAAAAAACGCGAGTCAGAAGGAAAAGAGTATTATTTCATATTCTTCAAGGATGGTGAACCTGTTGGGCTAAACCGTTTATATAGCTTTCATGATACCACCTATACAGGAGGTAGTTGGGTGATGGTTCCAAAATCTCCAATGGAGGTGGTTTTAGCGGTTCCATTGATTATTAGAGAAATCGCTTTTGAAGAATTAGGGATGACATTTGAAGACAATTATGATGCAACGCATGTTGACAATAAGAAAGTCATTAAATTCAATCAAATGTTTGGATGCAAAATATATAAGCATTTCATGGATGTTAAAGGTGAATATGTGGCCATGTCGCTGACAAAAGAAGATTTTGAAAAGAACAAGCCACGTTTAATTAAAATGTTAAATCTTGAATAGTATATAAACAATGAGTAAAGCATTTTTATTTCCTGGCCAAGGTAGCCAGAAAGAAGGAATGGGAAAGGACCTCTATGAGAATTTCCCTAAGGCGAGAGAAATTTTTGAACAGGCTAATGAAATTTTAGGAGAGAGGTTCTCAGACTTCCTGTTTACAGCTAACGAGGAAGTGCTGATGGATACCCGTAATACACAGATGGGTATCTTCATTTACGAGGTTGCAGCTGCTTTAGGTCAGGATGATGTCAAGCCTGACTGCACTGCAGGACACTCATTAGGTGAGTATGCAGCATTGGTGGTGGCTGGTGTGCTGAGCTTTGAAGAGGCTGTTCCTTTCATCAAGAAACGTGGAGAGGTATTTTATGAAGCATTCCAGAAACACCCTAGTGCCATGGGTGCCATCATTGGTATTCCAGAAGAGCAGGTGCTTGATGTGATTAAACGAGTAGGTGATGAGGATGGAGAAAGTCTTTATATTGCCAATTATAATGGTCCTGGTCAGTTAGTAATCACTGGTGCACGCGGTTCTGTAAAGAAAGCATGCAAAGTACTGAAGGAAATGGGAGCCAAGCGTGCTTTGGTACTTCCTCAGAAGGGCGTAGGTCATTCACCCAACTCTGCAGAAGAAGGAGCCATTCTTGGTGAAGAGTTGAAGAAGTTGACGTTCCACGAAGCACAGGTTCCCATCTATCAGGATGCAGACGGCTTGCCTCATACAGATCCGAAGGAGATTCTGGAGAATCAGATTAAACTGATGACCTATCCAGTACAATGGACTGGTATCACCATGAATATGGTAAAGAATGGTGTGACGGAATTCTATGAGTGTGGTACGGATGACACACTTCAGAAGATTGTTCGTCGTATGACACCAGAATCTCTGGTTACATCCATTTTGCATTGTCCCACTTACGATGGAAAAGTGCAAGATTTCTCAATTGTAAAAGAATAGTTCTTCAAATATTAACATTTTAAACGTTTAAAATTATGACATTAGATGAATTTGTAAGCGCATTTGCCGCTGAGTTTGACGAGACACCCGAGGATCAGTTTAAGGCTGACACTGAGTTTAAGGCTCTCGATGAGTGGAGCAGCCTGACCGCTCTTTCTATCATTGCAATGGTAGATGAGCAGATGGACAAGACCATTACCGGTGCTGACATTCGTGCCAGCAAGACCATCGAGGATTTGTTTAACCTGGCAAATAGCAAGTAAATCATGTACAATCCTTTTTCATTAGAAGGAAAGACTGTACTCGTAACGGGAGCCTCGTCCGGCATCGGACGAGGCATCGCCGTCGAGTGCTCCAAGATGGGAGCAAAGGTCGTAATCAATGGTCGTAATCAAGAACGACTCCAGAAAACGTTTGATCAGTTAGAAGGTGAAGGACATATTCAAATCGTAGCAGACCTTTCAAGACAGGAGGATATTGAGCGTTTGGCCAGTGAAGTGCCAGAACTGAATGGTTTCGTGAACAGTGCAGGTATTCCAAAGATTTGCCCTGTCAAGCGCATTGACAGGCAGACATTGGAGGAAATCATGAATGTGAATGCCTTTGGCCCGATACTACTGACCTCTCAGTTGCTTCGCAAGAAGAAGTTGCAGAAAAAGTCCTCTATCGTGCTGATAGCATCCATTTCTGGTGTTTGCATGGCCAATACTGGTGAAGGTCCATACGCAGCAACGAAGGCGGCATTGGCAGGCTATACCAAGACAGCAGCCTTTGAACTGGCTGCACAGGGTACACGCGTGAACACAATTTGCCCCGGTCTGGTGCCGACGGAAATCCTGACGCTTTCTAACGAGATGTTCTCTGAGAATCAGTTGAAAGAAACCATGTATGGTCGTTACCCGTTGAAGCGTGTTGGTACACCGGAAGATATAGCCAATGGCGCTATCTATCTGTTGTCGGATGCAAGCAGTTGGGTAACAGGTATTAACTTAGTCATTGATGGTGGTTACACCGTAGTATAATTTGAAATGAGTTATTTTAAATTCCAAAATGTAGGTATTAGGGTGCTTAGCGCCACTGTGCCGAAGAATGTAGTTAAGACAAGGGAACTGAAGGAATTTCCTCAGGATGCAATTGAGAAATTCATTGAGACAACTGGCGTGGAATATCGCAGATTTGCAGATGGAGATACTTGCACTTCAGATTTATGTTATACGTCAGCTTGTCAGATATTTGATGAAACAGACATCAATCGTGAGGATATTGATGTGCTTATTTTTGCTAGTCAGACTCCCGACTATAAAACACCAAGCACTTCTGCTATCCTTCAGAACCGCCTTGGCCTGAAAAAGTCAATCATTACATACGACTTGAATACCGCTTGTCAGGGATTCCTTTATAGTCTGTTCTTGGCAGACACGATGCTCCAGTTGCCTGACATCAAGAATGTGATGATTCTGGCTGGTGATACTTTGACGAAGGTAGTATCACCAACTGACAAGTCAACTGGAATGCTGATTGGCGATGGTGGTATTGCAGCTGTTATTTCTAAAGGTGATGTTTATGGTGATACCTTCTTCTCAATGAATACCGATGGCGGTAACAGAGAGTTAGTATATATACCCGCAGGTGGTGCCAGAATGCCAAGTTCTGCTGAGACCATGAAGCCAGAGGAGTTTGAGGATGGAAGTATCCGCAGTAAGGAACAACTCATCATGCAAGGTATGGACGTATTCTCATACGCTATCACTCAGTTGCCTAAGGATGTGAAGAAGTTGCTGGAGTTCGCAGGTTTGACCATTGACGATATTGATAAGTATGCATTCCATCAGTCCAATAAGTTCATGGCATCGTTCATTGCCAAGAAATTGAAGGCTGACATGAGCAAAATTCTTACATCAATTGAAAAGTATGGCAATACAGCCGGTATCTCCATTCCTCTGACTTTGGTAGAGAATAAAGATAAGATTAATCCTAACGATGTGATTCTGGCAAATGCTATTGGAGCAGGTTTCGTATTTGGTTCTGCCATATTTAACCTTGCTGGTTGTCAGATGCTGGAAATGAAAGAGTACTAAATGAAAGCATTTATCAAAGCTATTTCATACAATCTACCAGAGAAGATACTTGACAACGAACAGATTGCCAAGGAATTCCCTGAGTGGACTGTAGAGAAAATTAATAATAAGATAGGTATTAAGCAACGCCATGTGACAGTAGAAGGTGAGACTGCCAGCGACCTTGCTATAGGTGCTGCTGAAAAGCTTTTTGCAGCTAATGGTATTGACCGTAGCACTATCGACTATCTCATCTTCGTAACACAGAGTCCAGATTATCATCTGCCTACAACAGCTTGTCTGATTCAGACAAAGCTCGGGCTGTCAAAGCGGATAACTGCCATTGATGTGAATCTTGGCTGCAATGGCTTTGTTGCTGGGCTTTCTCTGGCTAAAGCTGTTATTATTGCCGGTCAGGCGAAGAATGTGCTGTTACTTACTGGAGAGACCTATTCCAAGTATATGCACGAACGTGACAAGAGTAACCGTACAATCTTTGGTGATGGTGCGGCTGCAACTTTGGTTAGCACAGAGGGAATGGCGGAGGTTGGTGAGTTCGTCATTGGTACGGATGGTGAGGGTGCAGAGAACCTGATTGTGAAGACTGGAGGTGCTAGACATCCTCTGCCAGCAGGCGACTTGAAGTTTGATGATTTCGGGAATCCTCGTTCATCGGATAATCTCTATATGGATGGTCCTGCCATTCTCAATTATTCTCTTGACAGCATTCCTCAGTTGGTTGCTGATGTGCTGGAGAAGAACGATGTTACAATGGATGATATAGACCTGCATGTTTATCATCAGGCCAATATCTTCTTGGCTAATCTGGAGCGTAGAAAGATGAAGATAGCAAAAGAAAAATATTATTGTAATATTGAGAATGTAGGTAATACAGTGTCTTCCACTATTCCTATTGGCCTTTGTCTGGCTATGGAAGATGGTAGCCTGAAGCCTGGAATGAAGGTGCTTTCAGTGGCTCAGGGCTTAGGCTATACGTGGGGTGGAATGGTTCTTTTCTTCTAAATGATTACAGTAGAAAGATTTGTCAATGAATTGATGACCTCAAACTGCTACATTGTGGCAGACGAGGCATCAAAGCATTGCGTTTGTATAGACCCAGCTTCTGAAAAATCTCTTCGTGAGATTGAATACATAGAAAGCAATGGGTTTACGTTGGATTTTATTATACTGACGCATGAACATACAGACCATAATTGGGGCGTGAATTCACTCAGAGAACATTTCCCAGACTCCAAGTTGGTATGTTCAGAGCCATGTAATAAGTATGTGAAGAAAACGAATCGAGCCTATTTCCTCTTCTATTATGATGATCCAGATTATCGCTATGAAATAGCACCGGCTGATACCCTTATTAGTAATCAAGAGGAGTCAATTTCGTGGATGGGTCATAATATTAAATTCATCCTTACACCAGGTCATAGTTATGGTTCCATGTGTATTGATGTAGATGGAATGCTTTTCACAGGCGATACCATAATGCCATTCAAACCATATTTCAATGGCAGGGATTGTAATGAAGAGGATTGGAATCTGTCGATAGAAAGTTTACACCAGAAGTATGGTGAAGATACTTTTATATATCCTGGTCATGGGGAATCTTTGAATTTTGAATATTGGAATAAAGTATACAATATATTATGAATATACCGTTTTTGTCATTGAAAGATGTAACAGCTCTTCATGGAGCTGAGATAAATGAAGCCGTTACCCGTGTGGTAAACGGAGGTTGGTACCTCCAAGGCAAGGAGAACGAGAAGTTTGAGGAAAACTATGCCAAGTTTATAGGCTCCAATTATTGCATTGGTTGTGCCAACGGTCTGGATGCACTCATCTGGATCTTCCGTTCATATATTGAGATGGGCGTGATGCAGCCTGGTGATGAGGTGATAGTACCAGCGAATACCTATATTGCCACCATTCTTGCAATCACAGAGAATGGTTTGAAGCCTGTTCTTGTAGAGCCCAAGCTCAATACGCTTGAAATTGATGATGACCTCATTGAGGCTGCAATTACTCCCCAAACCAAAGCTATTACCATAGTTCACCTGTATGGTCGCAATGCATACACCAATAAGATTGGCTCTTTGTGCAAAGAGTATAATCTGAAGTTGGTTGAAGATAATGCTCAAGCCCATGGTTGCAAGCATACGGATGGACGTTTGACTGGTAGTATTGGAGATGCTGCTGGTCATAGCTTCTATCCTGGCAAGAACCTTGGTGCGCTTGGTGATGGTGGTGCAGTAACCACTAATGATTCCGAATTGGCCGCAGCAGTACGTGCTTTGGCGAACTATGGTTCTCAGAAGAAGTATGTGTTCAAATACACGGGCCGTAACAGCCGTTTGGATGAGATTCAGGCTGCTGTTTTAGATGTGAAGTTGAAATATCTGGTTGAGGATAATGCCCATCGTAAGGAGGTTGCTCATTACTACTATGAGCATATTAATAATCCGTTGATTACTATGCCTGATTTGCTCCCGGATGAGCAGAATGCATATCACCTGTTCCCGATACTGGTGGCTGATGGTAAACGTGATGCATTACATGACTACTTGGAAGCTAAAGGTGTGGGGACAGTTTGCCATTATCCTATTGCTCCACATAAACAGGAGTGCTATGCCAAAGAGGTATGGAATGTACCCCAGTTGAGTTTACCTATTACAGAACGATTGGCAGACGAGGAGTTGAGTCTGCCCATTGGACCCGCAATAACCATAGAAGAGGTAAAGGCTATTGTGGAACTGATTAATCGCTTTAAGTAAATTGGCTGAAGAAACGCAAAAGATAGAAATCCGGTCTTCTTACCGCAGCATCTTCAAGGCAACATCGTTGTTTGGAGGAGTGCAGGTGTACCAGATACTGATACAGATTATCCGCTCCAAATTTGTGGCGGTTATTCTGGGGCCTGTAGGTGTAGGTATTCAGGGCTTGTATCATTCCGCTAGTGAACTTGTTAAGAACGCCTCTTCACTTGGGCTTTCCCAAAGTGCTGTAAGAAACGTGTCGGAGGCTAATGTTTCCGGGAATGTTGACAGGGTGAACAGGACTGTAACCGTACTGAGAAAGTTAGTGTGGTTTACTGGTCTTTTAGGTTTGGCAATAGTTCTCGTGTCGTGTCCGCTGCTCAGCAAATGGTCTTTCGGAAACTACGATTATGCCATTCCTTTTGCATTCTTATCGGTAACTCTCCTTTTAGATCAGTTATCCGCCGGTCAGAAGGTGGTTTTGCAGGGTTTTCGAAGACTGAAGGACTTAGCAAAGGCTACAGCAATTGGCTCAACAGTAGGTTTGGTTATTACAGTGCCGCTTTACTATTTTTTCAAGGTTGACGGTATTGTTCCAACACTCATCCTTTATTCAGCTGCCAATCTGCTTATATCATGGTTGTTCTCCAGAAAGGTTAAGATTGACAAGGTTGAAGTCACGCCGAAGGAGGTAAGGGTTGAGGGGAAGCAGATGATGTCGCTTGGCATTGCAATGAGCGTCAGTGCCATACTGGCTTCAGCGACATCCTACATTTTACGTAGTTATATCAGGTCGGTTGGCGGTACGGAAGAGGTTGGTTTGTATGCGGCTGGTTTTGCAATCATGACAAGCTATGTGGGCATGATATTCAATGCAATGTCAACTGATTATTATCCTCGGCTTTCTGCTGTTCAGTCTGATAACGCAAAATGCCGCGAATTAGTCAATCAGCAGGGTGAAATCGCTTCTTTGATTATTACTCCGTTATTGGCTATATGTATTATCTTCATGCCGATAGGTGTTCAAATTCTATACTCTGATAGTTTTTTAGGCGCATGCGGATACCTGCTTTGGGCATCCCTTGGAACAATGTTTAAGTTGGGATCATGGATCATTTCATTCCAGTTTATTGCCAAAGGCGAATCCAAGTTGTTCATGATAAATGAATTCATTGCTTGTGCATATGGTTTTGCTAGTAATATAATAGGATATAAGATGGGGGGAATGACTGGCCTTGGAATTGCTTACAGTGTTACATATATTATTTATTTGGCACAAGTGTTTATAATAGCTTATAAGAAGTATGGCTTTTTATTCAGTAAAGAGTTCTGTTTTTTATATTTCATTGAGCTTGTTGTATTGATAATAACCCTTCTGGTAGCATTACTCTATTCAGGATGGATTATGTATATTATTGGAAGCATTATAGTTTCATTATCAATAAAATTCTCAATAAAGCAATTAAATAGCAGAATAGGATTAAAAGGTCTTATTCATGGTAATAATGAAAAATGATTTGAATATATGAAACCAATGGAGAAAACAGGAGAATATTATATAGATAAACTTGTTGAGTTGGAAATAAAGAACAACCTATTTGACATAAAGTATAAGGATTTCCCAATATACCGGATTTTTAGTTATTTTATTCGACCGGCTTGGATATCTTCTTTTGACAAAGGATACAGTAATAACAACAGACACAAACCATTCCCGTTAAAGATGGTATTAAAAAATAGTTTCTTCTCTTTTTTTGATATATGTTCCTTATTCTTTATACATAAAAAAAAGAAGGTTGCCTTTTTCCCAAGTATGCGGTTGCAACAAGATAATGATTTATTTTTAGATAAATTCTCTGACCCTGTGATTCTTCAATCTGGTTTGGCTAAAACAAATGATATCGTTATCTTCTCATCTTCATTTTACATATATTATAGAAAAAAAAGAATAAATGGTTCCCAAACTTATCAGGCTGAGTTTATCTATTTTGTGTCTGTTCTTTTTTCATATATTATTCGTCCGTTATTTCTGTTTTCAAAAAACAAGAAAAAAGTTGACCAACTTCTTGGTAAGGTAAATACTATATTTAAAGAAAAGATTGATTTTAAAAAAAAGAGTTACATTAGGTTTATTTCATTCATAATTCAATATAAAGTATATAAAAAGATATTTAAGCATCTTGGCTGCAATTCAGTTGTTGTGGTAATAAAAGGAAATTGTTATCCACAGATTTTGGCAGCTCATGAACTAGGGATTATGGTGTGTGAAATTCAGCATGGTGTTACATATGGTAATACGGTTCTATATGCAGGTAAATATGATAAATGTGCAGATCCGGATTATTTCCTTACATTTGGAAAAATGTGGATGGGACCACAATTCGGATTGCCTTTAAATCAACTTGTTAATATAGGTTTCGCATATAAAGATTATATAAAAGAAAAGAATCAAATAGAGGTTAAAGACAAATCTGTACTAGTCGTTTCATCGCCAGAGATAACAGGGCCTATGGTAAGAATGATCCTTTTGTTGTCTCAACAATTCAATAATTACAAGTTCTATTTTAGACCGCACCCGCACGAAGGACTGACAATAGAGCAAATTGAGTCTTTAAAGAAACAAGAGAATATCTTCTTCTCAGATAAAAGTGTAGATTCCAATGTAGAAGTGTTACATTATTCAAAAATAATTGGAACTAATTCATCTGTTTTATATGAAGCAAAAAGCTATGGAATTGATGTGGGAAGGTTGAATTTTGGAAACTTATCCATTACTCGTTATCCCGGAGATGAGTTTTTTTTCTATATAGAAAGCATAGAGGATTTTGAGAGATTTTTGAATATAGAATCTAAAAATTCTATTGAGACATACTCGGATTTTGACAAAGAAAAGTTTTTGTCAATTGTAAATTATAAATAATGAAAAATTTGATTATTATTGGCGCAGGAGGAATGGGAAGAACCATATATGATATGGCAATTGAAAATGATGGTTATGAGAGGGACTTTGTAGTGAAAGGCTTCATAGATGACAACCTACAAGCGTTAAACGATTTTAACAGTTATCCGCCTATATTAAATACGATTAAAGATTATAAAATTGAAAAAGATGATATTTTTGTGTGTTCTATAGGGGGAGATTCAAGACGCGCCTGCATGCAAGGTATAATTGATAGAGGAGGAGAGTTCCTGACTCTTATTCACCCATCTTCTAGAATTGGAACCAATGTCCATATAGGAAAAGGTTGCTATGTTGGTGCTTTTACAATAATTGCAGCGGATGCATTCATTGGTGACTATAATTTTATACAATCGCACACAATCATAGGTCATGATGTAATAATTGGAAAATGGAATAGAATAGATTCTTTCGTTTTCTTTGTAGGAGGAACATCTATGGGTGAAGGATGTATGGTTCATACGAGAGCAATGATAAATCATAATGTTAAAATTGGAAATAATGTACATGTGGGAGCATGTAGTCTTGTGCTGAATAATGTTGAAGATGAAACTACGGTGTTTGGAACACCTGCAAGGAGAATAAAATAATAAATATATGGAAATGTTAAAAGGTAAAGTTGCGCTCATTACAGGGGCTGGTCGAGGCATTGGCAAGGTAGTTGCCGAACAATTTGTCTCCGACGGAGCAATTGTGTATGTAAATGATTTAAATGAACCAGCGATAGATGGTGCCACCCCTATCTGTTTTGATGTGACAGATACTTCTGCGCTTAAGGCGGGCTTAATGAAGATTTTTAAGGCAGAGGGACACATTGATGTCATTGTGAATAATGCCGCAATTATTCAAAATCAAAAGTTAGGAATGGTAACTAAGTCATTACTGGAGAAAATGTATTCAGTTAATGTTTTTGCTGTAATAGACATGATTCAGATAGCATCTCGTTTGATGGTACGTACCGGTGGCGGTTGTTTCGTGAACATGGCCTCTGTTACTGGAGTTGTCGGCTCACCTGGTCAAGTGGCATATTCATCTACCAAGGGTGCTGTTATAACAATTACTAAATCTGCGGCCAAGGAACTAGCACCGATGAATATCCGTGTGAATGCTGTGGCACCAGGTGTTGTTAAAACAGAACGCTTTGATGAACTTTATGAAGTCTCGGGTGATAAGATTAACGAACGTATTGAAAAGATTGCTCTTGGAAGGTTAGGAACACCACAGGATATTGCCAATGCGGTATCATTTCTTGCTTCCGATAGAGCATCCTATATCAGTGGCCAAATACTTGGTGTTGATGGTTGTGCTTCTATATAAAACAATTAAAAGATGATACTGAATTTAGATAAGTGGAAGGGAGGGGCGATTGCTGCGATAGATTCGCAGGGACAACAACTGACGTATGGTGAGTTGCGGGAATTTGCGGAGAAGGTTGAACATCTAATGCCAGCAATGTCGTTGATGTTCCTGCTGGTAGAGAACAATGTGGGTGGTATTGCCTGGACGATTGGTGATATCTGTGCAGGGAATGTACCGCTGATACTGAATGCGCATTTAGATGAGGGGTTGTATAACAGCTTGTACGACCTTTATCAGCCTCCGTTTGTTTGTGTACCAGAGGCTGTGGCAGATAAGTATGACTATGAGAAAGTCATAACTTGTTATGGCTATACTCTAATGAAGACAGGACATGAGGCTTGCCCGATGAATGATGAACTGTCGCACTTGTTGCCGACATCAGGATCAACAGGTAGTCCGAAGTTAGTTCGTCATAAGTATGAAAATATCGAGGCGGCCGCCTTGAATATATCTACTTTCTTTGAACTGACAGAGAAAGACCGTCCGTTGATGGTACTGCCTTTGTATTACACCATGGGCTTATCAATGGTGTTCAGCCATTTATATGTTGGAGCAACTGTGCTGATTACCAACCTGAACATGACTGACAGAAATTTCTGGAAGTTTATCAAGGAAGAGCGAGCTACTAGTTTCACAGGGGTTCCCTACAGCTTTGAAATTCTCAATCTGATGCGTTTCTTCAGTATGGATTTGCCAGACCTGACTTTGTTGACACAAGGTGGCGGTCGTATGCCGAAGGAACTGAACCTGAAGTTTGCGGAGTATTGCCGTGATAATGGCAAGAAGTGGATTGCAACATACGGACAGTCGGAGTGTACGGCACGCATGGCCTGGCTACCTCCGAAGTGGGCCATAGAGAAGGTTGGCAGTATTGGTCATGCTGTTCCGAATGCAGAACTCTCACTAATCGATATGGAAGGCAATCCGATTACTACACCTAATACGGAGGGTGAGATGTGCTATCGTGGCAAGAACGTGACGATGGGCTATGCTCGAAGTCGTGATGATTTGCTTTTAGGTGATGAGCGACATGGCTTCATCAAGACCGGCGACTTAGCCTATTTTGATGAAGATGGCTGCTATTACATAGTGGGTCGTATGGGACGCTTTCTGAAATTGTTCGGTATGCGTGTCGGTCTTGATGAGTGTGAGCGTATCGTTAAAGGTAGGTTCCCAGGTTTGGAGTGTGCATGCGTAGGTACAGATGAGAAGATGCTGGTATATCTGACAGATGAGAGCAAGAAAGAACTTGTCAAAGAAGAACTGGTCAGCCGTCTGAAATTGGTAGCATCATCTTTTGAAGTAAGAATCATCAATGAAATCCCGAAAAATGAAGCGGGTAAAACATTATATGCAAAATTAGAAAACAATTAATACAATGGAGAATTTAGAAAAGTACAACAATGCGTTTGTTGATGTGTTCGGTGCTAAGATTGAAGATCTGAATGACAATTATGGTAAAGAGACTGTTGATGAATGGGACTCTGTTCATCAGCTAAGTTTGATTGCTGAGTTTGAGGAAGCCTTTGACATAATGTTCGATCCAGAGGATATCATGGAGTTAATTTCATATGCCAAAGGTAAGGAAATCCTTGCTAAATATGATGTAACTTTTTAAAGAAAGGCATTTTGGAGAATATAATAGTCAATAATTAAAGGAGAGTTTTCCCAGTGCCAGGATAATCTATAAACAATGGGTGTTGCAATTTCTGTTTTAAGACTAATCTGTGTGATTGAATGGAATGTAGATTTGATTTTGTTGTATTATATATATCAAGCAGCTATTGGATAGTTTCAAAGGGATATAAACTTTATAAATTTAATCCCCAAAACAATCAATTGCTCTACTGGTCAAAGTTGGTAGATAGCTCTAATTTTTTTAAAGCCTCATTTAAATTAAGTCGAAGACTGTTTCGAGCAGAGATTACCCATTTATATCATTTAAAAAATGATAGTTGGATGTGTATTGCAAAGAAGGCTATTTTTAAGTATAATTCTACTAGTGGGTTCTTTGAGAAGTGTTGTAATATAGAAAAAGGCTCGCGCCCAATGAATCTTTGCCAAGGGGGGGATGGAACTATATATTATGGGGAGTACTGTTATAATCCAGACAGGAAAACGATGAGGATCTTTCAGTCGAAAGACGACGGGGAGAATTGGAGTGTCGCGCATACATTTGAGGATGGCGAGATAAATCATATTCATGGTATTTTCAATGACCCCTATACTGGCCGATTGTGGGTGGCAACGGGCGATGACGACAAGGCATGCATCTTCGGTTACACAGAAGATGGCTTTAAGACTTTTATGCGTGAATATGAGGGTTCTCAGCAAAATCGTGTTTGTGTGCCACTGTTTACGAAGGATGAGATTATCTTTGCCACAGATTCCCAGTATGAACAGAACTACATCCGAAGCATCGACCGTAAGACAGGTAAGATAAGAAATATAAAACAGATCCAAGGCTCTGGCATCTATGCTGTGCAGTTTGGTAATAAGATGTTGATATCCACAACGGTCGAACCGTCTAAGATAAACAAAGACAAATGGTCTCACCTCTGGTATAGTGAGGATGGGCATAGTTGGCAAGAAATCGCGAGACACAAGAAGGATTTTTGGCACATTATATATTTCCAATTTGGCAGCATACGCTTTCCGTACTACGAAGAAAATAGTAAAATCATCGTATATACAGGAAGGGCACTGAGTGGTATTGATGGTAAAACAGTAAATATTCCAGTAAGTGATATAAAAAATGAAGATACTATTTGTTCTATTAGGACTTCCAGTTGAAGGTAAAGATGGAGGTATGTATGGGACGCTTGCGAAGCAATTCCAAGATAGTTGCCACGATGTGACCATTATTGCACCAGATGCTAATCATAGAAAATCATCCTGCGGAAAAGAGCGCGGGATGCGTGTTGTGCGCACTGCTTCGAAAGAGACACAGGGTGTAGGTAGCATGTACAAGAAGGGTGTGGCTCTGGCTACGCTGCCATTCTATTTCAAAAAAGCTTATAGGCAGTATTTGATCGGGGAGAAGTTCGATTGGATTATTATGCCCACCCCACCCATTACGTTGGCTGGCTTCGTTAAATATGTCAAGCGGCTCTCAGGGGCGAAGTTCTATTTGATACTCCGTGATATCCATCCGCAGAGCATGTGGAGTATTGGTCTACTGCACAATAGACTTGAATATATTTTCCTTGACCGTAAAGCCAGAACGGGTTATCAGGCAGCTGACTTAATAGGCTGTATGTCGCAGGGAAATATCGAATTCATTCATGAACAATATCCTGGCATGAAGATGGGCGAGGGTGTGCTGCTCTATAATTGGGTGATTGAACCGCCAGTATCGGAGCCAGACCCAACACTGAGACCCCGCTTGGGATTAGACGGCAAGTTCGTGGCTCTTTTCGGAGGCAATCTTGGCAAGGGACAGCGGATAGAGAACATCGTTTACCTTGCAGAACATTATCTTGATACTCCTGATATTGTGTTTCTGATTATTGCCAAGGGAGTTGAGAAAGACCGCTTGCAGCATATAGCAAATGAGAAACATTTGAATAATATTATGTTTATGAATTTTATGCCCCAAACTGATTATTTGAATTTAACAAAATCAGTGGATTTAGGTATAGTTTCTATTAATGAAAATTATAAAGTTCCGACATGCCCCTCGAAAGCTGTATCTTATATGGCAGCAGGCATACCTGTGTTTGCAATGATTAATCCCAATAATGACTATGGGCAAATAATTGAAGACAGTGGTGCTGGATTTTGGACAGTGGGCTCAGACAAAGAACGTGCTATCTTGCTTTTTGATAGGATATATAATGAAGAAAGACTACGACAACGTATGAGACAAGCAGGACGTGATTTTTATGAGAAAAATTGTACGCCCCAAAAGGCATACTTAACAATGATTAAACAAATGGAGAATTACTGATATGGTAGATGAAAAGAAAGAACTAAGTTTAACGTTTCGTATTTTACGTGGATTAGGATTTAATTATTCAGAAAAGGCTTATGGACATGTGTCACTATGGGACGTCCTGAAGCGAATATACAAAACATATCATGACAGTTTCTTGATAAAGTTTGTTATGAATTCATGGTTATTATCTCCCTTTCTACCTCGTAGGGTAAGACCGTGGGTGCTGAAAAAAGTGGGTTGTCATGTTGGAAAAGGTTGTTTTATTGGGGATAATGTTAGGATTGACACCGGACATTCCGATATGATTACACTTGAAGATAGTGTAAGTATTGCAGGCGGAACGAGACTGCTCTGCCATCAACGTGATTTCACTGACTACTTTGTTGGCTCAGATTATATGAAATTGGACTATACAATCAAGCCCATTGTCCTTAAAAAAGGTTGCCTAATTGGTATGGAATCTTTCGTTTTGCCTGGAGTTACTATCGGAGAAGGCGCTATTGTAGGAGCAGGTTCGCTTGTAACTAAAGATATACCTGCTTGGACTGTAGCAACTGGTAGACCCGCAAAAGTTGTTCGAGAAATACCTCGTCGGCCTGAAATGGGGGGGCAAGTTCTTAGTTCAGAGTTTAGAGGGTAGAGTTGAGAGTTTACTACCGCTTAGCCCTAATGCCGCTTGGAGTGGAGAAAGGAGAGCGGCATAATGGAACAGAAAAGGTTAAGTTTTACCTATAGATTACTTAGGCGGCTTGGTTTAAATTATTCTGAAGATGAGTATGGCCAAGTCACGCTTTGGCGGGTAATAAAGCAAGTAAGTAAAACATATCGTGATGTATTTTTGCTTAAGTATATAATGGAGAGAGAATTAATTTAGATAATTTAGATAATTATATGAATATTCTGACTTTTGACACGGAAGAATGGTATTTAGAAAGAATCCTATATGGTGGAAGGGATTTTAAGTACCGTCAATATGATGAAACCTTTAATAAGTTGTTAGAAGGTTTGGAAAAGAATAGAATTAAAGCTACCTTTTTTTGTCTAGGTAAACTTGCAATTGAAAGACCGGATGTAATAAGACTCATAGCTGATAAAGGTCACGAAATAGGATGTCATTCCAATGAACATATATGGCTTAATAAAATGGATATGAAAACTCTAATGAAAGATACTTTGGATGCAATAAAAGCATTAGAGGATGTATCGGGAAGAAAGGTCGTCTCTTATAGAGCACCGGCTTTTTCTATCATGTCGGATAATAAATGGGCTTTAGATGTCTTGGTAGAATGTGGAATAGAAAATGACTCATCTATTTTCCCAGCTTCAAGGGACATCGGTGGCTTTCCTTTATTTCCACAAGACACACCTTGCATCATTAAGAATAATGGGGTTTCAATAAAAGAGTATCCTATTAGCATGACTTCTTTTTTTGGAAAAAAAATGGCATACTCAGGTGGGGGCTACTTCCGAATTTTACCATATTGTATTGTAAAAAACATAATAAGAAACAAAGACTATAATATATGTTATTTTCACCTTAATGACCTTATAAGTCAAAAAATTAGGATGAAAAGTCGTAAGGAGTATGAGGAGTATTTTAACGAATCAGGAACTCTAATAAAACGGTTGACGCGTTATATAAAAAGCAATGTAGGTAATGGCAATGGCTATGGCAAACTTGAAAAAGTTATGGAAGATTTTAAATTTACCAGTATCGGAGAATGCAATTTTGATTGGAGTAAAGCAAAGACAATTTCTTTATAGTTATGTATAAACATTTTGTTAAACGTTGTTTGAGTGTATTGGGGGCTCTATTGGCACTTGTACTGGTTGGTTGGCTGATATTGTTAGTGTGGTTATTCCTTCATTTCGCAAATAAGGGAACTGGCGCATTTTTTTTGCAAGAACGACCTGGTAAAAATGGTAAAATATATAAGGTTATCAAGTTCAAGACTATGAGTGATGAACGGGATATTAATGGAAATCTTCTACCAGACTCCCAACGTTTGACTCGGGTAGGAAAATTCGTGCGTAGTCTTTCGATTGATGAACTTCCACAAATAATTAATATATTGAAGGGTGATATGGCTTTTATTGGTCCGAGACCCCTCTTGGTTAAATATTTACCCCTCTACACACCAGAACAGATGCGTCGCCATGAAGTTCGTCCAGGAATTAGTGGATGGGCACAGGTGAACGGGCGTAATACTATATCCTTTACGAAACAGTTTGAATACGATGTGTATTATGTGGACCATTTGACTTTCTGGTTGGATGTTAAAATTTTCTTCATGACGATTTTTAAAGTTTTCAAGAGGGAAGGAATTAGTGAAGAGGGGCAGGCCACCCGTGAGTCTTTCAATGGAAAGAACTGAAAAAAAAAGGACCGAAGCCTTGGAATGGCTTCAGTTTGTATTGAACCCTGTTATTGAGGCGCCTAAGGTGAAAGACTGGATGGCATTGGTTGAATTTGCTGAAAAACAGAAAATAACGGGGTTATGTGACCCGACGAAATACGATGTAAGAGTTGGGATTGATGTCCTTTCACATTGGATTGGCGATGTTGAGCAGATAAAAAACGCCTCTTCATTGCTAAACAAAAGGATTGAAGAACTGTGTAATATCTTGGAAGGTGCAGGATTCTGCTGTTGTATATTGAAGGGTCAGGGGAATGCAGAAATGTATCATGAGCCCTTGATGAGAATGCCTGGAGATATAGATGTATGGATTGATGCTGATAAGAAAAGTATTCAGAAGTTTGTAAAGGATCAGTTCCCTGAAGCAGCAGAGTCATACAAACATATCAAGTTTCCGGTGTTTGATGATGTGCCAGTAGATGTACATGTCACGCCTCTGAAATTCTATTGCCCTAAATATAATAAAAGACTTCAACGTTGGATATCTTTGAATAAAAAGGAGCAGTTTGAGCATAAAATTCATCTGACTGGGGCTGAGAGAGAGGTTTGTGTGCCGACGGCTAAGTTTAATGCCGTATATTTGTTAGGACACATGCTGATCCATTTTTATGACGAGGGTATAGGGTTGAGACATTTGGTGGATTATTACTATGTGTTGAAGAACTTTGCGGCCTCTGATGAAGAGCGAGATCAGATCGTCGGAGTATTGAAATCTTTAGGAATGTTGCGGTTTGCGAAAGCAGTGATGTGGATTGAGAAAGAGGTATTAGGTTTGCCAGAACAATATATCTTGGTGGCTCCAGATAAGAAACTTGGTGAGTCGTTCTTGAAAGATGTCTTAGATGGAGGTAATTTCGGGAAGTACAGCCAGAGATATAAAGGAAAAAATGGGTTTTATTGGAAGGGAATGGTAGAGGCTAAGAGGGTTTTGGCACTCTCGAATATAGCACCATGCGAGGCTTCGTTTTGTCTTTTAAGGAAGATAAAGACGGCAGTGAAGCATATTATGGGGCGATGACGATGATGGGGAAAGATAATAGACTTTTTTCTCTATCGACGCAGATAGAATCTGTATATGGGGGGCAGATATGGAAACTAGTGGAATGGTTTCGATAATTATGCTGTCGAAAAATCAGGCCCAGTACGTGGAGGAAAGCGTCAGGAGTGTCATGGCGTACGGCTTGAGTGATAGGTAACCTGTCGTCGCGGGGTTTGTGGAAGTACTTTTTCATACGGTTACGGTTTAGATGGTGAGGCGGTTCTCTGGCTGCAAGGCAGCATACTCCGTCGATGGGAAGTAACAGGGACAGTCCTTGGCCACGTGAGGCAACTCGCGGTGACCGATAATGCGGGCATCGGGATACGATTCTGTGAGATCCTTCAGCAACTCGTAGAGGGCGTGCTTCTGGGCTTCAGTACGCGTATCAGCGGCTTTGCCTTTCTCATTAAGGCCTCCTTCATAGACAATGCCAAGGGAACAGTGGTTGTAGCGCTTGGCATGCATGCCCTGGACACTTTCCGGCAACAGAGGGATGATAGCGCCATTAAGGCGGACATAATAATGGTAACTGCATTGGCCGTATTTGGCCTCGCCGCAGGCAATCAGGTTTTCCACACTGAGAGGAAGGTTGCACTTCGAAGCAGTACAGTGAATCACAAGGAGTTTTACGGATTTCAACGGTTTCATATTCTAAACACGATTTACATACAACTTTGAACAGCCAGTGTACCGGCTACTGTGGTTATCACGGTTCCTACAAATTTCAGCACCTTCAGGACAGTGCGCCATTTTACTTTAATCATACTTTTTTAAGAAGTTAAAGAAGTTAAGAATTTAAAGAAGTTAAAGGAGTGTGATGGCAGTATGATGTGCAGGCTGCATTCAAGGCTGTGATATGGAAATTGTTCCTGCGCTGCGGCAGACTGGGTAGCCCTTGCATCACCCCGGACACATCATACATCATCCATCACACATCATTCATCGACTACTGGTCGGAATCTGTAACCCACCACATGAACGTAAGGTGATATCAACATAAAGATGTACCTTTGCCTCCGTTTAAACTATTACAGTATGGAGACAAAGGAATATTTCGAAAAAGT
>ODAJ012041100.1_pt1 | contig 33760 bp, 39 predicted proteins | sample 1539241 | NCBI WGS metagenome assembly ODAJ01 (sample SAMN02144231, study PRJEB22623) | gut metagenome | biome: sheep rumen | host: Ovis aries | place: New Zealand
GTAATATGGATATTTGGGTGAAAGGAATATACAAAGAAGATACTCCTTGTAATTTGGTAATAGGCAATAGCAATTCTTATTTGAACTTCAACAATGTAATCAAGATAGAAGATGGTGTGCCAATTACACTAACAGATTCTGTGAATGAACTAAGATGGGATATTGGTGAAGGAAGTATTCATATAGAGACTGCTTTCTTTGGTAATAGCATAGTTAGTGTTTTGAATGGTGTGATAGTGAGATTGCTCTGTGATAGAGACAATGGAAGTATTACTGTTAGGAAGATTACTCTTACTGATACAGGTACAGAAAGTAAGGAAGAAAGCAGAAAGATTAGCAGAGATGAATTTGACCAATTTAGCAATAGCAAGATTGTGAGAATGAACTTAGGTAATATACAAGGTTATGGACATAAGATTATCATAGATAGCGATTATCCTATACTGGATATTAAGTTAGAGAATGATAGTAAGGCAGGTACTTATGTAGAAACTAAGGGAGGATTTATTTACTAATGTTGCCAATAACCCAATCTACTGATGTAGAACAAGTGAATAGTAGTCTAAGTAAGATGAACAGAGGGCTCAAACTATACAACAGCAAAACTAAGGATATTGCTGTGAAGGCTTATCTAATACAAGACTACTATCTTGATGTTAGTAGATTGGTGAATCAATGCTTGAAAGCAACCCAAGCACTTACAGACTATGTAAGCAACTATACAACAGAGGAACAGCAATGAAAGAGCATATAGCAGATTATAGCAAAGAAGAAGTACAATCTTCCCTTATCAATATCCCTTTTTCTGAATATGAGAATATTGGTGGGCACTTATCTAAGACAGTAGAAGCAGCAGAACAATATTTGGATTCTTTGATAGAGCAATTGCCTTACTACAAGTATAAGGTGAAGAGGGCTGTTGGTGTATATAGAAAAGCCAAAGAGGATATATTAGAAGTATTCCCAGAGGATGAGAATAATAAATTGGAGAAGGCTGTATGATACCACTAATCACCAAATACAATAAGAAGAGAACATTCAATATTGCTTTGAAGAAAGCAGAAACAGAGAGAAAACTCATTCTTGACTTCTTGGCTTCACTAAATGCTTTGGACTATGAGATAACCAGTTTAGAGATGTTTGAAGAATACCTATCTGAATTTGCTGATGAGATTCTTAAAGAAGCCAAAAGAGCAGTAGGCAAAGCAATAGAGAAGGCTAATTTGGAAGGGAAAAGCCCAGAAGAGGTTGTAAAACTTGCCGAGGATTTAGTAGAAATAGAACAGACCCAAGAAGAAATCTATCACGATGAATGGGAGAGACATAAGGCTGCTGAGAGAGAAAGAGAATATTGGGAAGAAGAAGCAAAGAAAGCAGCAGAAGATGAAGTAGGAAAACCAGTAGAAGGATTAGTAGATGGGAAAATAGAGGAGATAGAAACTACTGCCAAAGAGACAGAAACAATCAAAGACGATCCCTTGCCACCTGTAAGTGGTGGTATAATGGATTTGGAAACTGAGAAAGCTGGAACTGGTGATGTTAAAGGTAGGGTGGAATCTACTGGTAAAGGCACTATTGATAAGGCAAAGGAAGAGGCAGAAGCCAAAAAGGCAGCAGCCCAACAAAAGATAGAGGACACTAAGAAAGCAGTGGAAGAAGCAAAAGAAGGTAAATTGGAGCCTGTTCTTACTCCGGGAAATATTTCCGATATATCACCCACAACTCCTAAATCACCATTTGAAGGTATTATGGATAAGATTACTGGGGCTACTGGTGGTAAAACACCAACTTCTGCTAAACCAGGTGAAACAATCATTGTAAAAACAGAGGATAGAACAAAAGAATATGTTGGTAAAGGAACAGTAGAGAGCACTACTACTGTTGCTATTACTAATACAGGTGATAAAGAATTAGTAGTAAGACAAAATTCTGGTAGTGAAATTGGATATAATGAAGGAACAGTAAAAGGATTGGTTACACCAGAAGATAAAATAAATATAAATGATTTGTTAGGTGATAATCCAAAAGGTATCCCTGGCACAACTATTACAGTAACAGGGACAACAACCGTTACTACACCTGATGGAACTAAAAGCGAAGTAGTAACTGAAAAAACTATTACTACTAATGAGAAAGGTGAAACTACATATACAGATATTACTAAGACAGGAGATACAACAACTATTGAGACTCATAACGCTGATGGAACTACAACTTCAAGAACAGATGTTACAAAAGGTGATGAATCAAATGTAATATCAACTGAAACTTCTTGGACAGATTCTAATGGTGTATCACATACTAATGGTTCTGGTAAAGATTCAAGTGGTAATACAGTTGGATATGCTCAATCTGAGAATGAAGAAGGTGTTATTGTAACGGAAGCCAAAGATGGAACTGGTAATACAACAGCAGTTACTTTTGAAGGAACTGCTGTTTCAGCACCATCTTCTGGTGATTCTATTACTATTGATGGAATTGGAACAATTACAAATAATGGTGATGGTACAGCAACTTGGACAGATACTGCTGGAAATACTCATACAGGTACTCCTACTGTTGATGATGAAGGACATATTACTGGTATAGATGTTACTAATGAACCAACTCCATAACAAACAAAAAAGGCTGCTCAAATTAATGAGCAGCCTAATTTTTATTTCTTAAAACGTTCTATAAAAAATGCTATTACTAAAAACAGAAACAGTGCCACAAAAACAGGCAATCCGATGTATAGACAAACTATCAAAAGTGTTTTCATTTTACACCTTCCAATTATATTATTTGTACCAAGTTCTTATAACTATTGTATTATCAACTAATACAACAGTAATTTGCTTGTCTTTACAATCATAATAGATACCATTTATTTTGCTATCACCTTTTGCACGGGTCTCAATATCTTTTTTTGCTTCTTGATATGTCTTTTCATCTGGATAGAATGTATTTATGGCATCTGGATTTTCATCACACAAATATTGGTCATAGACACTTTTCATAAATCCAAAGTCAGGGGCTTTTGGATTATATACTTCAAAAGCAGTATAGTATTCATCGAGTGATATTAAATTTCTGTATATACTCTTATCAGAATACCACTGGTCATTCTGCTTTATATATTTGTTGCCTTGGAATTCAACATAATTATATCTTTTGTTTAACCCATCTAAGGTTCTAGGAAGTGTTGATATACGGAATGATGAATCTATATTTGGGGCTTTTTTAGAAAACTTTCTATCTTCGGTTTCAATATCTTTTTTGCACCATTTGAAATCTTCAATGTTCATATTCTTGAAGGCCTTAACATATGTGAATTTTTCAGTTTCATCGTTGTATATCAATTCATCAGATATACGCCACTCTTTACCAAATACACTTGCTGCCAAACCTGCTACCATTGCTAATACCATAATTGCTTTTTTCATAATTCGCTCCTTTTATTTTCTTTTTCTAATAGAATTATAACGGTTTTTAGAATCAATGTCAAGACTTCTTTTCCTACCGTCTCTACTATTATCTTTACAGTTTGGCAGAATTGCTGGATTAACTATCTATTCTGAATGTTCTTCAAAAATGACCTTCCCCAAGACCTACCGTCTGCTTCCTCTTTGAATTTCTCTACTTCTTCCCTACTTACAGGATAGTCATATTCCTTGCCACTATTTCTAAATTGTACCTTCATATTCCCATCATCTTCACTATATTCTGCCTTGGCAATACAAGTACTTGGGCCATCATAATCTTCTCTATGTGATATAGGGTTGGTTATTTTCCAATGGGAACCAACTCCATATTCCAATTTTGGTTTCTTACTCTTTCCAAACCCGAACATATTCACCTCTCTATATAGTATATAATAGGTTAGAATAGTTCATTAGTAGTTGCTGTAATCATCCATCCAACTATGGGTCTTCATTTGAAGTGGCAATAGTTGCTTCTCATACACATAATTAGCACCCTTCAAGTATTGATTCTGTTCTTTGAGTTGCTGGTTATCCTCTACTAGCTTAGTCTTCTCCTGTTCCAAAACAAGTATCTGGTTCTGCTTCTTCACATTATCCATTAACACATCACATAGTTGCTTCATTGCTTCTACATCACCTGTCTGGTTAATAGCCTTAACAGCAAGGTCAAATTTGATTGCTTCTTCTGTTGCTTGCTTTACTGCTTGGCTTGACTTGCCTTGATTAGCCTGATTCCTCATTAGCCAAGTCTGGAATTTTTGTAGTACTGATTCTGGATAATAATCTACATTCTTATCACCCTTTCTAATATTCCTTTTAACTGGGAAATCGTTTTCGCAGTTAAATTCTGCTTTGAAATTCACCCAAGTTCTTCTATCAACTTGGCAAGAATCACAAATTTCCTTTACACTGTACCAATTGTTATTGGTCTGTTTCAATATTATATCATTCATTCTTGAACCTCTTTTTCTACTATTATTTGCTACCATACCATTTCTACCTCTTCTCATAATTATTCCTCCATTTCTAATATTATCTTTCTTGTATATCTTTTTGAGTAAAATCGTTTTCACTCAAAAAATCACTCTTGAAATTCTCTATTGGATAGATATGCCAAGATAACTCATTAGTTTAGGCAAAGCAGTTGGACTTACCATACAAGTAGGGAATTGGCAATCAGCATATGTAATCTCTTCATAATCCTTGCCATACTCTAATCCTGCTTCCTTGAATATAGTCTCATATCTGCCCTTCTTCAATTTCTCGCAATGTGGCTTCCAATCTCTCTTCAAATCACTCCACTTATGCCAGCCTTTCACCTTATCATATTGTAGGGTGGTTTCCAGTGATTGTTTCTCCTCTACTAACTGCTGATTCTCTAATTGAAGTTGCTGGTTCTCTAATTGAAGTTGCTGTTTTGCTTTGTTTGCTAATTCCAACTGTTCTTTCTGGTCTGCTACATTCTTCAAATACTCTGCTGCGCTTCTAATCTCTTCTGGGGTTCCTTTGCTAACAATACATCCTATGAATAAGTCTTGCTGATTATCTTGCTTAACTATGCTTCCTTCTGTTCTCTGGCCACCAGCATTCATTGCGTTCTTCTTCAACCATAGTTGGAATGCTTCCTCCACTTTTGGGTGATAGTATTTAGTATTGTGTGCTCCTGTGATACACTTTTCAGTTGTAGGAGTACTCCTACAACTAGAATTTGGTTCCTGAAACATAGCCATTCTAACATCTGATAGAAATTCATTGAATGTGTCTCTACATACTCCTGCGAATTCATAAATCTCCTTTGCTGTTTTCCATCCATTCTCAATTGCTTCTTTAACACTCTTTGGTTTTGTGTTGTCTTTGTAAATCAAATTATTGCTCATATTTTCTCCTGTACATTAAATACAGGCTAATCTTACCACAATTTTCTACTTTTTTCAAGTGATTCTTTCTACGCTTTCCCAATATACTAAAAAAGGGAACCCTTTGGTTCCCTTCTACTACTTACTTTCACTAACCAATCTATCACAAATATCCAGTGCTATATTACTAATACTGGTTAGTGATTCTATCAATTCACTTCTTGCTTCATTGTCTAATAGATAGGACAACTTCACTAACTTATTGCTCAAATAAGCCACGTCTTTGGCAAGTTTGTCTGCATATTTGGCTTTGTCTCTAATCCTTCCCATCTTCTACCTCACTGCTATTACCCACCCTGTTATTAGTCCCGCTATTACTACTGTTGATATTATTGAGTAGGTCTTCCATATAGATATATTGCTCTCTAATTTGGCTGATTTGGCTTCTAATTTGGCTAATTGTAGTTGTTGATTGGCTGAGTATTTGGTTTGTTCTTCCAACTGTTTCTCTAACAGATCCAATTGTGTATTCAAGTTCCTGTTCTCTATTTGAAGCATATTCAAGTTGGTTTCTACACTCATTAAGTTCTGATCGAGTCCTTCCCAATCTATATTGGAGAAAACAAGTTCCTGTGAATAAGCCAATGATGACAACCAACAACCCAATAATAACAATCCTACTAATTTTCTCATATTTCACTGCTTCCTCCATATGAATCTAATATTCATCTTCTTCTCACCATTCTCATCCAATGTGGCTTGCCCAGTGAAGCAATCATTGAGCCACTCTGCTATCAAAGCATTGTCTCTACTATTCACCAGCAACTTGGGTATATCCACTACTTTTACTACTAATCCATCTATATTGATTATTAGTGGGGCATTCTGTACAAGTCTGTATTTTCTTGATATATCATACTGCTTCAAATATTCCACTCGGTCTATTAGTAATGGTATTGCCTTCTTTTTGTCTAATCTAACTGTATAGTACATTCTCTATTCTCCTATAATCTCTGAATCATATATAATCCTGTTTTCCCAAGCCTGCTGATCATTATGAAGATATTCCTTCACTGAATAATAGCACCAAGTATATAGTTTATCATAGTGCTGTCCTCCTCTTGCTGAATGGTACTTAGTATTCCTTCTATCAAGAGCATAGATAGTAGCACCTAACACTAATTCCTCTATTTGACTATTTGGCATAGTGATATGTAGTTTGATAATTTCTGCCCTAACGAGTTTATTACAATATCGGTGGTAGCATTTGAATATAGTCTCTTCATTGTTTGAAGCAACTGCTTCCTTGTATATTGATTCTATATCCTTCCAATCTTGGTTATCTTTCTGTAGCCACTCGGGCTCATTTCTATAATATCCAGAATAATTTTTCACTATTTTCCTCCTCTCTATTATCTTAGTACCAAACTCTTTTTCCATCTACAAGTTTCCAGTGTTTGCCTTTACAAGAGCCTGTCTTTCCTTTATTAATTTCAGATAACTTCTTTTTCTGTTCTTCAGACATAGGTTTTCCTTTATTTGAAGGTGATTTACCCTTATGCGATTCAGAAAGTTTCTTTCGTGTTTCTTCTGAGTGGTGCTTACCATAGAATGGATTATCTCTACCTGCTTGTTTTCCTATATGCGATTCAGAAAGTTTCTTTCGTGTTTCTTCTGATACTGGATGTCCTTTGAGTATTTCGGATATTTTCTTTCGTGTTTCTTCTGAAAAAGTTCTTCCTTTATTTACTTCGGAAAGTTTCTTCTTATGCTCTTCTGAAAAAGGTCCGCTATGTCCTTCACCACCATCTGTAATGTTATAACAATTTTTTATTCCAACTTTCTTTCTTTCAGAAGCAATGAAAGTTTTTTCTAACAAATCTGCGTGCTTTCTTTCAGATATATTGAAGACTAGTATTTCCTTAGTGAAGTTTTCTACACCATACTTTTTCTGTGCTTGTTTCAATATCTTCCCACTACCCATATAACCATCGCTAAAATATTTATACTTGTGTTGTCCAATATAAGTCTTTCCATTGATATTGTTTGTTATTCTATATATGTAATACATATTATTCAGCCTCCTTGGTGAATGTAATAACAGTGGTTTGTATATCATCTCTCTCTGCCCACGCATTTTCACCGTTTTTATTTAGGGGTAGAACCACTCCATTATATACTGGGTGAAAGGCAAAAAGCCCATTCCCACGAATCATTGCTACACTTCCTACTAAGTATAGGTGGTAGATTTCTGCTATCTCCTTCCAAGGCAAATTCCAAAGAATCTCCAACTGCTTCTGATTAGTTAGATTCTCTTGGTGATATAGATTGGCTACTTCTCTGAATGAATCACTCTCAAATAGGTTGGCTAATTTACTCTTGTTCTTAGTAGTGATGGCATTGAATTTCTGTTCTGAATAGGGGCAACCGTTCAAAATGAATAAACTGGCTGCTATACTAACTATTGTTGAAGTAGTGGCGTATTTAAGCATTATTTCCCTCCTGTATTTTTTGAATGCTATTCTGTATATTCCTGAGTGTTTCAAGAGTTATAATTGGGGAACCATTGTTCTCCATCAATTGTATTAGTTGCTCAATTGTCATAATTATTTGCCCTCCTCTATTTATCTTTGCTAAGACGATCCAATCTTGCTTCCAAAATTGCTACTCTTTCTTCAAGTGTAGGTTGGCGGGTATTTCCTCTAAGTTCTGCCTTCAAATTCACTATTGTAGATTCTGGGTAATATAGATTTTTTGTCCAGCAAAAGAATGTGTTTCCGTCTGCAAGAACTGCTATATAGTGATTATTGAATAGGAACAACAGTGTATCTGTAAGTCCTTCCTTTGCGCATTTCTGTGCCAATTCCTCATATGGTACTGGCTGGTTATTATATTCTCTCACTATACTACAAAATTTGTTCAAATCTTCTATTGTCATTCTCTTCACCTCTCTATTTATCTTTGCTTTTTTTCTGAACTCTTGTGTAGTGAAATATGCTCACTGGCCTTCATAAATATCAACTCATTTGCTGGCCTATTGTAATACATATCCATAGCAATCAATTCATCTCTTGATAAATCTACTGTTCTTCTTATTCCATCGGAAGTGTGTGTTTCAAGTCTATGATGACAATGCCAACCCTTGAAATCATCTGCTAATGCTAACTGGTAGTTCTCTATCTCTTCTGGTTGGCAATTCTCTACATAAGAAAATAATACACCGCATTTCTGATAGTGTCTCATATAGTCCCTAAAATAGGTGTTTCTGTTGTGGGTTGAATCGTATTGCTTCTGATAAGCCAATCTTTCTGCTCTCTTACTGTTGTAGTAATCCTTTCTCTTCTGTTGGATCTGCTGAAGTCTCTCTTCACCATACTTTGCTATAATCTGTTCGTTAGTCATAATTCCTCCTATTGTAAGACTTTTGTCATACAATATTATCTTTACTGATTGGAAAAAAAGTTGAGTTAGTGAGCTGGGGGAATGAGTGTAAGAAAGAACACCTCTATTAGGCTAAACTAACAGGTGGGGAAATTTGTCCCCTTTACTGGGGAAATTTGTCCCTTTTTTACCCCGAAATACCCTAAAAAAGGGATCCCCTTTTTTACCCCCCCTCCTTCCCTTTTTTACCCCCCCTCCTTCCCCTTTTTTAGGTGAAAATTCCCCTTTTTACCACGAAAACACCCCCTTTTTACCCCCCATAATTACTATATTACGATTCATAACTACTATTCTATAATTACTACTTATTACCTAATTCCGGGAATTTCATTCCCGGGGAATTTCATTCTTCTTGGTTGGTTGGTTGGTTGGTTGGTTGGTTAGTAAAGAATGATTAACTAACCACTCAACTAACTATCCAACTAACTATCCAACCAACTACTAAACTTGCTCAACTAATCTCTGAATAAAACAACTGTCCAATTCAACTAACCAACTTACCTTACCAACTGAACAAGCCAAATTTTGGTGTGCCATTTTTGGTTAGTCATTTTGCTTGACAAATAACAAATAATGAATTATTATGTTAGTGTAAGTGGGAAACTAAATCTGGAAATTTCCACTACTTGGTAAGTTAAATAGTGATACAATAGAAGAACAATTCTATTATATATAGTAAAAGTAAGAGGGAGCAATAGAATGAATGGTGACGCGTCCATTCTGTTGTTTGATAGAATGCACCGTTTATTCTAAGGCGACCTAATAATGTTATAGTTTATATATTTCATTTAAAGGGTCGCTGTTAAAAAGGCGACCCTCTCTTCTTTATAGGTTGGCAACCAAATAGCCAGGAGAATATATGAACTATATCAATTATAATATCAACCTATCTAATTTAGAATACCTCTCACCAAGAGAGCGCAAATTGGCTTCTTACCTAGGAGAAATCCTCAAATTTGACAACCAGAATACTATACCTTTCAATTCCCAGATAGAAAAGAATACCAGAATAAAAGCAGAGAATATACCAGGCTTAATAGATTCACTAAGCAAATCACTATTACAAAAAGATACAGCAACTAATAATTACTATATAACAATGCCAGATACTAATAATGAATTAGTCCCAGTACTTGATAAGAGATTTGAAGATGGAACCTTTCAATATGCCAGAATAGATATAGATACATTCAAATCCCTTTCTGCCTTACAGTTAGAAGTATATGCTCACTTAGTAGTGCTTGCTAACTTTATGAAGAAGAACCCAGGTTTTACACCTACTTGGAAAACCCAGGCAGAGAAGTGGCATATGAATATAGATTCTTTGAAGAGAATCGTTAATAACGAGTTGAAAAATAAGAAGCACCTAATTGACTATACACTTGATAGCAGATCATATATAAAGACACTAACTATCATTGATACAAAAGCAGAAGAACCACAGACAGAAAACAATTTACCAATAGAACCAGTAATTGATACAAAAGCAGAAGATAGAATAACAATTCTTGAACAGCAGTTGAAATTGCTTCAAGAGCAAGTGAAGACCTTTCAAGAACAGATGAAGATATTGATGGAAGCAAGAACAGTTTGCCCAGTAGAAGAATCAACAATAGAACCAATTAATACACCAATAGAAGATGATACAGATAAACTATTGGATAGTATAGTAGCAGATACAATAGAAGAACCAGTAATTGATACACCAATAGATACAGCAACACCAGCAACAGAAGATGATACAGAAGAAGATGATATGGAAAAACTATTTGCCTTCTTACCAAGCAATGATAAATACAGTGAAGAACCAACAGTTCAAGCAAGTAAGCCTGAGTATGGAAAGGATAGTTTGTTTAGTCTTGCTTCTTTTGAGACAGATGAGGATTTTGAGCAATGGAAAAAGCAAAACGAAGCAGTAGTGAGTGAAACGAGACAGGAATCACAAGCAGACATTAATCACAGAAGTAGAGAATGGACAAGCAACAAAAAAGAAGAAGTAGAGAAGAAAATAGATGAATTCACCAAAAACAAGCAGGTGAATGAACTAATAGATTATGTAATTGATGTAGTGAATAAGGAAGGAAGAAAATTGGTAAATAGCCTTGATGAAAGATACTATGGACCAGTGATAAGGATAATAAGGAAGTATAATAGTAGGATAACAGACCCATACTATAAGCATATGGCTTAGGAGGAGTATATGACTGAGGAAGAATTACTAGGGGATTTATTCAAAGATTTATTGATATATAAGCAAGTATGGTTTTTACCAGGAGATGATCCAAGAAATAAAGAACCAACAACAACAACTGCGTTTTACAAATATTCATATAAACAACAGATGATATTTAGGGCAAATAGGCAAATTTGGAAGAATGAAGAAGAGAAGGTAAAGAAGCAACTTCACCTAAGTGAAGAAGAATATTGGTAAATAACCCATTCCTGCTCCTTAATCTACTTTGGAGCAGTAACAGCAAATAGGAGGAATAATTATGACTATTACAGAAATAGAGAATAGAATTGCAAGTATTGAGCAAGAAGTGAAGTTCCTAAAAGAACAACTGAATCAGAGAAAACAGTTGAATAAACCAGAACCACCAACAGAAGAAGATGAAACAGCAAAGATGTTTGATTTCTTACATAGCATAATAATATGAGTAGTAGATTAAGGCAGGTTATCCCTGCCTTTTCTATTATAAGTGGTGGGTTAGAACAATATTGGGCAAAGTAGTCGTGAATTTTCTATCGAACTCTGCTATAATAAATTCATAAGAAAGAGAAAAACAAGGAGCTAATTATGAAAATGAAGATTGGACAGAGAAAGATTGATATCAAGGGAATCGAGGCAGAAGGATTTAAAGGAACCCCAGTAATGACCAAAAACCTTGGTTGGATCAACAGTATTGTTGGTAAATCAAAGCCAGTAATTGATATGGCAAAGGTAAAGGCAGCACAGGAAGCAGTAATAAATACTAAGCCACAGGCAAATCTTGGTTATTTGACTTGGCTGTTGAATAAGTAAGGAGTAAGTATGGAGCAGTTTATAGTAACAAGTGTAGTAGCAATATTCACATTAGTGATTCTAATTGGGGCTGTAAGAACCTATATAGAAGCAGATAAGTGGTTCAGCAAGCCAGTAGAAAAGTAGTATAGAAGCAGAAACTTGAAAAAATCAGAAAATCAAAGTATAATAGTAGCATAAGGAGAAAGAATTATGAATAGAGATGAATTGTTTGAGAAGATAGCAACAGGTAATACAGCAGATGTATATGATGATATAGAATATATGAAGCCAGAAGAGCAGGAAGACGCTTTATGCGAGGTTGCTGCCATAGCAGATATTCTAACAAGAGACGATATTGCCAATGTTCTTCAAGACGCAAAAGACCGTTTGGAAGGCCGAATCGAAGACTTAGATAGAGTTTGGGAAGATGAACTTAGTGAAGGTGATAAGACCGAAATCTCCCAGCGAATAGAAACACTGAGTGAATTTGCAGATAGGCTGGAAAGCCTGATAGATGATTGTACAAGCCTATGAGTATAGTTGTATTAGTTATGATATTGATGGTGTTGTTGGTAATCTACTTTGCCAACAAAGATAATTAGAAGAGATATTTAGTGGGTAATTAACATAGATGGGAGATGGGGCTTATGCCCCTAATCCCAGGAGGTGAGTATGTTTATTACGTTTGGTTGTATAATATGTATAGCGTTGATTAGCTTAGTTATATATATAGTAGATATGCTTAATAAGTAGAACATTACACAGAAGAAGATTCATTGGTTTCTCCTGTCTGTTAGATATACACACTCCTTAGATTTTATTCTTTTACTAGGCCCTATCATTAATTTGGTAGGGCTTTTTTTGTCTCCACTACTATTATATATAGTATGGCAAATAAGAAAGAATTCTCAGAAAAGATGAGCAAAATAAAATCACACACTCCTATCACAAAAACTCCTAAGCAGAAGGAGCAAGACCTTGCTAAGTTGAAGAAAGCCCACGAAGCAGGCAAGAATAAGAATCTCTCCAATCCCGAAACCCACGCAAAAACAGTAGTAAGCAAGAGAATAAACAATCTCATTCAGTCAAGTATGTTAGACTTTCTAAGGGATGCTCTAACCCAAGTAGATGAAACAACCGGACACGCTTACTATGAAGACTATATCAATGCCTTCTTACAGAATGCTAAGGAAGATCCACAAGGCGTATGTAGTAGAATGTTAGGTGCTTCTATGTTCAGTTCAGAAACCCTAAACAAGTTGGATGCTGCTGCTAATAAGATGATGAAGAAGGATCAAGCATTTACCAAGTATAGAATAGAGCAGACCCTATATAAGCAACAGAAAGAAGTATTCAATGATACAGCAAAGACAATAATGGCTATTTGTTCAAGACAGGTTGGAAAGTCTTTTCTATCCTCACGTATATTAGTCTGGAAAGCCTTAGAACAAGATAATGCCCAAGTAATGTATATCAACCTCAAATTTGAGAATGCTATCATTCAGTGTTATGATAGAGTAATACAGTTGCTTGAAGAACTCAATATCCCAACTACAAAAGCAAGTAGAGCAGATGGTACAATTACTTTCCCTAATGGCAGTATGATAATGTTCAAAGGCAATAGTAATTCCAGTGAAAAGTCCAAATTCCAGGGATTTACTTTGGATGCTTGTATAATGGATGAAGTACAGACCCAGCCTTGTGTGAAAGATATAATAGACACCTATATACGCCCAGCATTGAAAATCAAGAATGGAACCCTATACTTATTTGGTACTCCCCCAAGAAACGCTAATAATGTAGTATTTGATATATGGAATGATTGGGATGGGATTGCTAAGTACAATTGGAATATGTTTGATGCTAAAAACTATTTGCCAGGTGATCCAGTAGAATTTGTAGAGAGATTATGTAAGGAGAAAGGTATATCCCAAGATACACCATTCATACAAAGAGAATATTATGGTATAATAGGAGCACTTGACCAAGAAGCAATGACCTTTCACCCAACTATCTATAATGAAATATCCCCACAATTCAAGCCAATCAAATACTATATTGGCATAGACCAAGGAACGCTTGATAATGATTCTATTGTAGTAATGAAGGTAGGTATGGAAGAAGGTAAGCCAAAAGCCTATGTAGTAGAAGAATACAAGTGGAATAAGAAGACTATTCAATTCTTTGCTACTCAACTCAAAGACGTTATCAAAAGAATGGATTTGCCATATGAGATAGTAGTAGATAGTGCTGCTGTTCAGTTCGCATTTGAATTACAGCAGACATATTCAATCCCTAATATCAGAATGGCATACAAGTATGATAAAGCCCTATCAATAGATCAGTTAGAAGAACTATTCCTAACCAAAGCAGTAGTAGTGAAAGAAGGTGGTCCAGTTTGGAATGAATGCCAGAACATAATGTATGTCAGAAATGACAATGATACAATAGAGCATATTATTGATGATACTATATATCACCCCGATATAACAGATGCTTTAAGATATTCTTCAAGGCAATTCATATTTGATTATGGACGCTATTTGAATATGGCAACCAAAGAAGCCAAACCACTTGACCTTCAAGCGCATAAGCGCCCACAAAGTTTTAGTGTATTGGCTCAGCGTGCTGCTATGCTACAAAGATGACCATAATCACCACCAATCCCCTCCTATTCAATTCCAATCTCCCACCTAATAGTAGTGAAGTAGCAATCTCCACAGATACTACTTCACTAACTGTTATCATAGATTCCCTATATACAATCCTTGAACAAGACAATGATAGAAACAATCTCCAAGTCTATTCACTAACCAATATTCCTCCCAGAACCCTAATCAACAACTTAGCCTCCCTATTCCTATTCTATTATTCCCAATCAATCTATTATGTTCACGTAGAATCCTACAAAGACCAAAGATGGCAACTCCTTGATAGATTACAGCCAGTACAGAAAGAAACAATCAATGGCAGAACCCATAGGTATGTAAAGATAGATCCAGACAGAATAACCTCTTCCTTCCCATTCTATTATATATAGTATATAGGTGAGAAGAATGAATTACAAACTAAATAGAAAAGATATAGCAGATAAACTTAGTAAAGTAGCACAGGCTGCTTCAATAATGAATTCAGATAATCCCTTAGAAGCAACTTCACAATTCATACAGAATATGAAAGAAGAAGAAGACAAGGATCCATCCAAACTCAATTACAATGTAGTAAAGCAGCAACAAGCCAGTGTTCAGCAACCCCAACCTACTAATGCTCAGATACAGAGTAATGTAAATGGAGCCATTCAGAGAGCAGGTAATTCTTCACTATGGAGCAAAGATGAAAAAAGATGAGTTCAACCAATTAGTCAAATCCCTCATAGACAAAGATTCAGACAAGTACAATAAATATCAGCGTAATCTTCAACGCTATTCTTATTCCTATGGTGTCAATCTATCTAATATCAGTAGAAATGGTATGATAGGAATGAACCTCAATAAGCCAGTAGATTGCGTAGAAGTGAATGTAATCAAGTCTATTATAGACACACTAACTAACAGAATTGCTTCCCTCAAAGCAATCCCTTTCTTCACCACAGTGAATGGTGATTTTATGGATAGGCAGAGAATCAAAGCAATTCAACGATACTTTGAAACAGATTATGAGAAGCAGCACCTACAAATAATTGTCCCAGATGTATTCAGAGATGCTTGTATATTTGATACAGGATATGTATATATAGATAGCCAAGAGAAGAAGATTAGTAGAGTACTTCCTTGGCAGATATATTATGATCCAGCAGAAGTGTCCTATAATACAATCACCAAAGTACTATGGAAGCAAGAACAATTCCCTATACAGAATAAGAATACTACTAAGTATATAACCAGATATAGATATTGGGATATTGCCAATCATAAATATATAGAGTATATACCAGACACAAACACCTACAAAGAATCAGAGTATGATAAGCCAGTATTGCCAATTAGACCATTATACTTTGATAAGCCTATATTAGGCAGTAGAAGTGTTAGCATAGTAGATCAATTACGCTCTATTCAGTACGAGTTAGATATTACCTACGAGAAGATTAGAGACGCTTTTAGGCACACAAACCCACAAATCCATTGGATCCCAGAAGACTCTAATGGTCCTACTGTCAATATACAGGAATTGGATAATGGAGCAGGATTAGTAGCCACTTATAGACCAATCCCAGGAATGACCAATGTCCCAATAATTGATACAATCCCAGGAGCAATAGACCCTCAGTTCTTTTCTTATGTTCAGCAACTAAGGGAATTAGCCTACAATCAGATTGGTATTAGTGAAATGTCCGCCATTGGTAGAAAAGATAGTGGATTGGATTCAGGTGTAGCAATCAAAACAGTTCAGCAGATTGAAGGTGATAGATTCCAGATAAATCAAGACTTAGTATTGGAGTTCTATAAGGATATTACTAAGACAATTATACAGTTATTTGATGGGGATGTTCTCCCTAAGTCTAAGGATAGACCTTCTATCACTTGGAATGATGTTAGGGAAGAAGAGAAGAATATGAAGATACAATTCAGTTGCGCAGACGCAATGAGTGAAGATCCCCAAACCAAAGCACAGCAGATAGAAATGCTCAAACAGTTAGGAGTACCAAAGAATGAATTGATAGCCCTAACAGAGATACCAGATATTGATAGAGGATTCACTATTATGACTAATGCCTTTGATGCTGTTAGTGAGATAATAAATAGTTGCGTAGAGGAAGATAGTTATGAAGTCCCTTCTTTTGTCCCATACCAAATGCTTATGGATGAGATACAATCCACACAATTGAACCTAACTGCTTGCGGATACAAGAAGAATAAGGCAACTATTGATAAATTACAGAAGCTCTACAATATAGTAGAAAAAGAGAATCAGGGAATTCAGCAATCACAAGTAATGGATCAAGCAATGGGTCAAGCAGTTGGTCAAATGGCACAGAATCAAATGGCACAGAATCAAGAAGGTCAGGATTTGAACCTACAATCAGATCCAACATCATGGAGGAATTCAAATGAGTAGTAGCGCAGGAGTAAATTCAGCAGCAGATAAGTATAATCAATTAGCAAAAGAAACCACTGGTGAAAGAGGCTTAGCCAAACACACCAGAGAAGGCAAAGAATATGCTTCGGCAATAGGTGGTCAATCACTAAATAAAGCAGTAAGTGCTGCCCGCCAATCAGGCATTGGTCAAGCAGCAGGTATGGAAGCAATGAATAGTGTATTTGACAACTATGGTAATAATATTCAAGCAGGCATAGATAAAGCCACAGAAGAAGATATGGCAAGATTAAATGCTGCTCAATCTAATTTGGCAAATCAGCAAGCAAAGAAAGCAGCAAAAGACCAGCAAATTCAGCAGGGAGTATCTACTGCTGCTTCAACAGCATTAATGATAGCAGCATTAGCAAGTGATGAGCGTTTGAAAAACTATCATAGGGTAGATGATATACTAAGAAAGAGAGGTAAGATTCAATGAGTGTTCAATCAGCAAATAATTCCCTAAATGGGTTCAGAACAATCAAGCATTCTCCATTAGAGGAATATCTCAATAAGCAAGCCAATACAACTATTGCTCCTTCAGATACAGAAGCATTAGTAAAGAACAGTGGAGATATAACAAAGAAATTAGCCAAGGGGAATAAGATAAAGACTACTTCTGGTAGTGGTAGTTCTACTGATGATTCTACTTCTACTGATGATGGTAATAATTATGGTTATGGGCAGGACTATTCTGAAGCAGGAAATAATTCTATCTTTGATACAGGTGTTCAAGAAGACGAAACCCCAGAGTATATATCTAATGAAGATTTGGGTGAGCCCACAGATGTATCTTCTGATAGTAGGCTCAAAGATACTGCACCAGCATTTGATTTGGTAGAAGCAATGGCAAGATTGAATGCCTATGATTTCACCTACACACCAGAAGCACAAGCAATGAACGATCCAACTTGCTCTATTGATGATGATGAGCATATTGGTATATTAGCACAGGAACTAAAAGCCAATCCAATCACAGAAAGCACAGTAAAGCAGATAGGTGATTATTTGGCAGTAGATACTAAGGAACTTACAATGGTTAATACAGCAGTACTAACAAGCATTTGTAAGAAACTACAAGAATTAGAGCAGAAGATAGGAGAATAGAATGGCAAAAAGAACAAAACTACAAGAACTCAGACACGAATTCAATAAGAATATTCTTGGTACAGAAGGATATGATGAACAAGATAGACAGCAAGAATTAGATAAAGCAAGAAATAAGAGTGTTGCCAAATTAGAGAAAGAAGCACAAGGAAACGGTGATAAAGCAGATATTGCTAAACAAGCATTGGCTGGTAAAACAGTAGTAGCATCAAAGCAAGTAATTGATGCTACTACTGGTGAAAAGAAACCAATTACAGAAACTACTGCTAATGCTGCTAATACTACACCAGCAAAAACAGAAGAACCTAAAACAGATACACCAGCCAAGAAAAAAGATGATGATTATACTTGGGCAGAAGTGTTGGATATGAATGGTGGAGATGTAGAAAAGGCTAAGCAGTGGATAATAGACCACGATTATACTATTGGCAAAAACACAGAAGAAGCAATAGGTGGCCCAGAAAAAGCACAGGAACTCCGAGAAGCACAAAATGCCAGAAGAGAAGCACAGGCAACACAGAAAGCAGCAGAAAGAGAAACCCAAGAGAATATCAATATAGAGCAAGCCAAGGACAAATTAGTAAGTGGCACAGAAGGTGAGATAAATGCCAAAGCAGATGTTCTACAAGAGCAGATAGACGAGAAGGGCAATGAGCGTGCTAAGAAGTTTTCTGATAGAGTAAAGGAATTCACAGAAGGTGTAAATGACCACTACATAGAGGGATTGCCAAAAGGTATATGGAAACAATACAAGTCTGGTGAATATGGCTATTCTAAGGAACAAGCACAGAATGAATTAGACAAACTACACGAAGGTGAAATAACTTGGTCTAAGAAGAGAAGAGATTATTTGCTCAAACACCCAGAATTGGCTAATGAGAAAGAGAAGGCAATAATCAATAGTTATAAGCAAGCCAAAGCAACTCTTGGTTATTTTGCTCTTGATGCTATTGCTACTGGATTAAACAATGTTGCTAAGTCTATCAAAGGAGATACTAATTTGGATCTTAGTATGTCCCAAAAGATGAACCAGACTAATCTTGAAAAAGCAATAGAAAGACGCAATGAAAAGTATGGTACTTCCCAGCAGAACCAGTGGAGGTCATTAGTTGATTCTATGGATCTAAGCAAAGAAGCAAAGCAGAAACTACAAGACATACAGATAGACAGAAACTTCCAGAAGGCATTTGCCAAATTAGACAATGAGACAAAGAAGCAAGCATTAAACCTAATGGCAAAATGGGACTTTACTACTGAGCAGATTGCCAAAATAGTAGCAGCAAAAGAGATGATAAAAGATGATCCAAATGTTGCCGAAGCAATTATTGGTTCTATAGCTGGTGATTTGTTTGAAAAGGATGGTAAAACATTAGACAAGGAAAAGGTAGCAGACTTATCAGAAATTCTTGGAGTTAGTGTTGGAAGTTTAGTCACAGGTGGTGTTCAAGGCTTAGCAAAAGCTTTTGGAATTGGTAATTAATTCTATTATATATAGTATAGGTAGAGAAATATGAATATAGATGAAGACGTTTATACAATAGCAACCGAATTCAGAAATATCATCAATGTTCTATTGGAGAGGGTTAAAGCCCTTGAAGATAGAACAGCAGAATTAGATGAAGTTCTATTTGATGATATCCTTAATCCGGCAAAAGCAGCAATGGATAATGCGAACTTTGAATCATTCAAAAGCAGAACCAGTGAGAAACTTGGACCGCTTGAAAATGATGTACGCGCAATTGAAGGAGATGATTTTGACTTGTATAGAACAGCAATGGATTCTTTCAAAGAATCTGATATTGAAGATGAAGCAGAATTCATAGATGAATTTGCCAAATCTATATCAAGCCAAGTAGCAGAATTAAAAGAGAAGTTAGGTGTTGGTAAAGTAGAAGTAGCAGTAGATGAAGCCAATAATGTAGAAGTAAAAGCAGATGGTGAGACTATTGATACAGATACAGCAGAAACAGCAGTTGAAGAAACAGCACCAGAAGAAGAAGGTTCTTCACCAGCAGAAGAGGATGAAGAAATAGATTACAGCAAATATTATAAGAAAGGAGAATAATAAATGATTTCAGCAGACGTAAATATCCGCAATGGATTGAAGTATTTTTATGCTAAGGAAGGAATGGCTAACTTGCTTAACCGCAATGACCCACTTCTTAAACAGATTGGAACTCGTATGGTTGAAGGTAAAGCACAGCCATTCGCAGTAATTGATGGTTCTACACCTGCTGTTGCTGGTGATTACTTACAGGCTTTTGATTTGGCTACACAGAACCCTTCTACAAAAGAATTCATTATAGAGCCAGGTCAGGAATTCAGTTCTTATGTTGTAAATGCTAAGGAGCTCAAAGCATCAGAGACACTTCAAGGTGCTTATATGCCAATTGCTGCTCTTAAAATGTTCAGTTCAACAGAAGCACTCAGAAAAGTAAGAGCAAAAGCATTGTATGGTGAAGGATTTGGTGAATTGGCTAAGGTAAATGATGTAGTTGCTTTCACAGCAAATACAAACACTTCTATCACACTTCCTAATGAAGCAATCACTGTAATTAGTGAGAATATGAAACTTGTAGTAAAGGCTGCTATTGATTCAGCAACTGTTCTTGCTACACTCACTGTAAAATCAGCAAATGAGAACACAGTAGTAGTAGAATCAGACACAACTTACACAACTGTTGCTACAGATGTAATTTGTTTGGCTGGTAGTATGGATTCTGCTGGTAATCCACTTCTTCCTGTTGGATTACTTGGATGGCTCCCAATAAGAAATGGTAGAACAGGTGCTACTTGGAATACTTACATTGCTAAGGACTTCTTCAATGTAAATCGCTCAGCATTCTCTTCAAGACTTGCTGGTTCATTCTATGCTCCTGCCGCAGCAGAAGATAAGTATGTATCTATACAGAAACTTATGAAGAAATGTCGTGATCAGGGTTCAGTAATGGACTTCATCGTTCTTAATAGTGATGATGCCCTTGAATTACAGTTAGAAATGGAAAGCAAGTATATCAACTATACTAACACAGCAACTAAGCAGAAACGCTTCAACAACTTTGGTATTAGTGGATTCAATGCTAACTGGATGACTAACTCAGTAGAGAATATAATTGATACTCCATATCTTGAAAAAGGTGTATTCATCATTGGTGAATTAGAGAGCATCAAGATTTATCAATACACAGATTCTGATTCTAAACTCAAGGACGGAATTAGAGATAATGACCCAGGTGTAGAAAACCCAGAGAATGGTCCTGCTTCACCAGATGTAAAGAATAACGCTGGTATTCTTTTGGACAATTGGTTAGCAGTAGTTCCTGGAACAAGAACTAGTGATGGTATTGGTTCAGAAGTTTGCTTACAGGTATTTGACCAGTTTGTAGTAGAAAATCCTGCCCATTTTGGAATAGGGCTTTTTGCATCAAATGATTATAGCAAACTATTGCATTACTAATAGTTAATTTTGTTTATCGGATGCTTCTTGCTATCGTTTGCCACGTGGCTTTAGCATTCGGTAGTAAGGAGCATTTATGATAGATTTGAAAAGAACTAAAAGTTATTGTTGTGAGGATTTCTCTCTTATAGAGAATTATGAAAAAGCAGTAAATGACAAAAGCCAAACTTGGCATTGTCATCATAGACTTGAAACACACACTTCTGATGGAATAAGACGTGATGTTGATATTACTAAGAAAGAACTAAAAGAATTAGGCACATATCTTCATAGACCTGCATCAGAACTTATATTTCTAACAGCAACAGAGCATATTTTGTTGCACCAAAATGGCGAAAGAAACAACTTCTATGGTAAGCACCATACAGAAGAGACTAAGAAAAAAATATCAGAAGCCAAGAAAGGTAAAGGTGCTGGTGAAGATAATCCATTCTATGGTAAGCACCATACAGAAGAAGCACGAAGAAAAGTGTCAGAAGCAAACAAAGGTAGAACACATACTGTATCAGCAGAGGCACGAAAGAAAATATCAGAAGCAATGAAAAAGCGATGGAGTAAAGTAAAAAATACTTAGATAGCAAGGGGGCAATTAAGCCCCCTTTTCTATTATATATAGTATATGAGCAACAGCAATAACATAGCAGAATTAAAGAAGCAACTCAAAGAAGCAAAAGAGTTGGAGAAAGCAAAGAAGAAACTACTAACAGCAGATCTTAATTACGGTCTAATAGAGACCATTCTAAAATCACTCAAAAAGCCAGACATGGAAGTAGAAATCAAGAAGAAGGAATACACCATTATATTCAGAACTAAGCAGAAGAATGGTAAGTTTGAAGTGGATAGAGAAAGATTAGCATACTAAGCAGGAGTATATAATGACAAGAACAGAAGCATACAGAAACCAGAATCACGGGCGCACGGGTTCACAATCATTTGTAGATAAGGGAATCCCTTTCAATGCCGTAGATGATTCACCAACCCCACTATTAGATGAAACAGGTGGTAGAGTGAATGACTACTTGGATAGTGATATGGATTTCACCTATGATAAAATCACCCAGACTGAATCCGTAATAAACGTAGAAAGCCAGAATGAGCATATTAGCAAAACATTGGATGTTAGTGATAGGGATAGCAATGATGATGAAATCCCTTCTACTTCAATCAATCTCAATAGCAATTCTATACTAATTACTTCACCAAATGATATTACTATCAATGCTGGCAATCTTACTGACAATCACAAGAAGGTTAATATCACTGCTTATACAGCAGAAGCAAATAATATAACTGCTGATACTATCACAGTAGATAAGACAGATGGTAAAACAGTGATAGATTCTACTGGGGTAAAAACCAATGAACTAATTACTTATGGGGATGCTCATATCAAGGGTAATCTCTATGTAGATGGTAGTGGTATAGAAACAATCTCTACTGAACTAAAAGTAGGTAGTGATATAATAGAAATTAGGAATGGTAATACTGCTCCTATACAGGATTATGCTGGTATAGTAATAAACAACTATGATGGTGTTCATAACAGTGGCTTAATGGAAGATAATACAGGTACAGTAATGGTAGGAAATATCACTACTACTTCTACTGTAATCTATACAGAAGATGGTTCTACTTTCTATACTGATGTAGAACTCACTACTGCTTATACACCAGACCCACTTGATAAACTAAGAAACACACAGAATTTTGTCCCTGATACAGATATACAGATTTGGGAAGCTTATCAAATAACTTCTTCTGATATGGTGCCACTTGCTGGTAGAGATACAGAAGCAAATATGGCTGATAATAAGATAGTGAAGTGGGATGCTAATAACAAGATAGTAAAAACCACTGCTTATTCAACTGATGATTTTGTCCAGCAAGTATATGAAATGCCAGACCCTACTTCTGATGAATATATAGGCAAATCGGTAGTATATATCGGTGATACAGATGCCAACTATACTAATGGTTGCTTGTATGTATCTTCTGCTACTACTGCTAATCCATTAGATTATATGGTTGTAGATGGGGTAAGATATGATTCAACAATGAATGTTGCTACTATCCCACAGGACTATGCTAAGAGAAAACAGAGACAGATTACATTAGTAAAGCCTGCTATTTTGACATTAGGAACGCGTTACTTTGTTTTCAATGGCGGCTCAACTTGGTATTCTATTGAAGCTAACCTTACTGGTGGAACTTCAAAAGAGTTCTTCGATGAAATCAATCAGTTTGAAGCTTACTTAAATCCAAAGATATACAGATTGGGCGGCGCGTTAACATTTGAGTACCAAAACAGTAATGGAAACTATTGGGGAAAAACAATAAAATCAGTAAATCTTAACACTGGAGCGTTTGAGCTGCCAACAGATGTATTTCCACTCTCTTCTGGTTTTTCTGGTGAATACTTGGCTGATGTTACTACTACACAGATTGGTGAACCTGACCCGATTATAGGCACTACAAAATACAGATACACATTCAATGCATTAGTTCATAACACTGAGCTTTTATATGATGTTGGAACAAGATATGAAAAGGTTGCAAGTTTCAACTATTCAACTATCAACACTGACAACACACAGTATGTATCTAAAGCTAATGGTGCTGTAACAAATGTTATTGGATATATTGAACAATGGGCAGAAGGTGTATTTGCTTGGAAAGCACAGACAGTGCCTATTTCAGAAGTAGCCAATCTTGTTTATCCTGTTGGTAGCTGGTACTACACACAAGACGCAAACTTCAATCCTAATACTCAATGGTTAGGACAGACTTGGGTAAAAGTATATGACAAGCAAGCAGATATAGCAAGAGAAGATGTCTATTGGAAAACAATGAATAACTTCCCAGATGCTTCTTCTTATAACAAGATGTTTTATAGTGGTAGTCCTTCTGTTGTTCTTGGAGACCCTGATGATACACTTGATTATGAAGGTAAATACACAGACCACAATCACCCAGAAGTTATTGGTACTGTAATAGGAACTAACTGGATGAAGGCTGGACAGGTTTGTTATCACTATCATAGAGTACCACAGCATCAGACAGTAGCAGTAGGTCAAAGTGGTGATGGAACACACGGACACTATGTAAGAACATTCACTTCTACTGGTAATGATTCTAACTATGGTGTTAATGAAGGTAATGGTAAAGGATTGCCACTTACAACTGGTAGCAACTATGCTTATTATAACTCTACTAATGATGGATACTCAATAGTAGAAACTGCTGGTGGTCATAGACATACAATCCCACAAAGAGATACATCAGGACAATGGACTACTCAGCAAGGTAATGCTTGGAGCGATGATGATGATGTATATTATTATGACGATGAAGAGATAAGTTTTGTAAGTGGTACTGGGGATTCATCAAAACAAACATCTCTTGAACCACTTAGAACCAAGAGAATGGTAGTATATGCTTGGCGTAGAACAGCATAATAGGGGGATAGAGAAATGAATACTAATACATTATTACAGAAAGGAAAACAACTTGCTGACTTACAGAATAGCAACTGTTTTACTAATGGCGAATTATTCACAATGCTTAATGATGCTTATAAGACAACTTATAATGAAGCCATAGACAATGGTGAGAATTATTTTGTTAAGAAGGCTGGCAAGACTATCCCCAAGGATTGCTACAAAATCAAGAAAGTAGGTGATTATCTAAGACTGAATGAGGACTATAAGATAGAGAATAACCGTATTATAGGGAATGTCTCCAAAATAGAATACTGGCCTATGCCAGATACACTATTCTTTGAGGCTGAACCCCAAACAAAGGACTTATCTCCTACATTCACTAATGGCAAATATATAGAGAATGGCTATTTGAAGAATATGGATGGTCAATCTATACCAGTAATGGAAGCAGATACTTACTATATTGGTGAAAATCACTGCTTTGCTATTAGTAATAACCAACTATATGACGCAATTACTAATACACTATTGCCTAATCATACACTATTCACTCTCCCTAATGATATAATCCCCTACAATTATGAAGAGAAACTAATTGGTTATGTGGATTTGGAGATTACCACCTATAATCCTTCAACTGATGGATTATACAATGCCATAGATAGCAAATTTGAAACAGTAGCAACCATAACAGATAAGCACTTACAAGTGTATTCTGCTGATTATACTGCTTCTTATGATTTGCTCATAGCACCAACTGTTATTAGGTTCATAAATGATTCTTGTATATTATGTAGCAATAGCCATTCTATCCTAATACTCAATATATACAGTGGAAAGATATGGTGTAAGAACTGTGAAACTATTGGAATACCATATATCAATTTGGATAGTATGTATGGAGTAGTTGGAGTGGATATATTTGGGAATACCCAACTAATTAGCCCATTTGTTAATATGGAACTGGATTATCCTAACAACTTCTTCTGGGATATACTAATATACAGAATAGCAAGAAGTATGAGACTGAAATTACAGCAGGATACATTACATATAGATGAACTATTAGCAACTGCTGAAAGGAACTACTATGATAGCCTTAGAAAGAGCAATAGTGGTTATGGAAGACTAAGAGATGTATATGGCAGTGGATGGAGGTTTTTATACTAATGTGGGAAGCAATTAAGGATGTACTAACCAATTCTTTTGGATTAGTAGCACTGATAATAATAGCAGTGTTTATTATAGTACTATTGGTGCTTAGTAAGAAGGGATTCTTTACAATATCTACTAAGGCAGTAAGGATTGGAACAGATACTAATACCAGACTATTGATTGAAAGACAACTGGGCTATGTAAAGTCTAAGATGATAGAACTTTTGACTGAGCCTGCTATAAAATCACATACAAAGACAGAATATAAGTTGAGATACATAATATCGGAGGTCAAAGACGTGTTTGAGAGGAGCGTCATCTTTAACAATATGTCTTTGAGCAATGCTTATATTGAGAGTAAGCAAATCGCAGCCTATGCTGCTATTATACCACTGCTAAGTAGAGACACAGATGATGAATACTTTTTCACACAGGACTTTAAGGATTTTGTTTATAGGAAGACAGAAGATATTGTAAAGGGATTAGTAGAACTAAAGGAGAGTAAATAATGTACTACATATATAGAATAACAAACAATATTAACGGCAAAACTTATATTGGGCAACACAAGTATAAGAAGTTAGATGATAATTATATGGGCAGTGGGAAGATATTGAGACAAGCACAGAAAAAGTATGGCAAAAAAAATTTCAAGAAAGAAATATTGGTTTTCAACATATCAAAGAGAGAACATATAGATTTGTTAGAAAGAACTTTCATTGCTTCTGAAAGAGAAAGAGTTGGTATAGAAAACTGCTACAACATAACAGATGGTGGAGAAGGACATAGCGGACCTTTTTCAGAAGAGCATAAGAAGAAACTTTCTGAAATTAATAAAGGAAGAACTTTTTCAGAAGAACATAAGAAGAAACTTTCTGAATCGCATATAAGAAAAAATACTTGGAGTAAATGTAAACATCTTTCTGAAGAAGCAAAGAAGAAACTTTCTGAAATTAATAAAGGAAAGATTATGTCAGAAGAAGCAAAGAAGAAGATGTCTGAAGCTAAGAAAGGAAAACACTGGAAGCTTGTTGATGGAAAACGCGTTTGGTATTAAATAAGAGGAGAATAAATAGATGAATACATTAAAACCTTCAAATGGAAATGGCACTAATTTAGAGAAGCAAGTAGTAGATCAACTAAATAATGATATTTTGGCACTGAACCAACGTCTTGACGTGGATGAATCCAATATTTCGGCAAATTCTGATGACGTGGCCTTTGCTCTGGCAAAAAACGCAACGCAGGATACAAGATTAGATGCCTTAGAAAGCAAGACCAATTACACAATGGATAGGCTTGATGTAGATACTATTAGTGGCGGTACTATTAGTGCTGATGTTCTAACTACTCATAGTTTCCAGACCGACACCATATCCGCTGATAATCTTGATTTGACTGGTGATTTGAATGTAGAAGTCATCAATTCTGATACACTAACTACTGATACACTAACTACTGATACACTAACAGCAACTACTGTTAGTGCTTCTTCTGCTGATTTTGATAGTGCTGAAATAGATACAGCCACAGTAGCAGCCTTAACAAGCACTAATATAGCAACCACCGACTTAGTTGCTTCTGGCACAGCAAATATTAGTAGCCTTAGAGCAAATGAGATACAAGCACCAACAGCCACTCTTGGAACTACTAACCTATCTTCTATCAAGTTTAGGAATGAGCAACCACTCACTAATCTACCAAATGCTTTTAGGTTCATAAAGATCCCTATCATACAGAATGGTTATTACGGCATAGAGTATATTTCATCTTCTCAAACTACAACTAGCGTAAATATTACTGTACCAAATGGTGGAACTGTAATGAGTCTTATGTTCTCTAATGGAGATAGAGTTATAAAAGGACAGACAGTTCTTATTGTTGAATCTATGAAGATGGAGGTTGAACTAAAAGCATCAGAAACTGGAACAATCACATATGCGGTTGCTTCTGGTGATGAGTTTTCTGCTAATCAAGTTTTAGCCACCATAAATGATGTAGCTGTTCCTTCAGTTGACCCAGAGAACAAAGAAAGCTTCTCTATTATGGTCTATCAAAACAATGGAACTGTAATGGTGTCTTACTCACAGAATGATATAAACACTATACACAAATTCTATTATGACAGCCTAAATAAGAACCTATGGGTGGAAACAACCAATGATATAGATACTGGATTAGTGAAATGGAGTTCTGCTGATACAGAAACTCACAATCTTGCTGAATTCTATGGGGATATTACTATTGATATTACCCAAAAGGAAGTATATGGCAAATTGGCTACACGATTACACGGTTGGTTGTTTATGGGAGACCATACAGTTAGTTATGGTATGGACATAATGGGACACCTAACTGCTGATTTGATTACTCCTGATAAGATGATTACTCCTTTCCAGAGATTCTATCCTGAAGGAACACCAATAGAAGCAATCTACAAAGACCTAATAGGGAATATTGGATTAGGCAGATTTGAAACAAGCGGTTATTATGGAACTGCTTTGAACAAAGTAGAAGCACTCAATAGACTGAAAGTAGAAGAGAACAGAATTACTTGGACTCTTGATACAGATTATGGTTGGGATAATATTGTATGGGAGAACTGGGGACAGACCGAAACAATCCCTTATGATATTGGAGTAATAACCACTTCTAATGTATGGGATAGAGCAGTAAATGACCCATTTGAACCTACTACAATCACTATAACTATTCATAATAGTGTAGATGGAACTATTACTACTAATGTAGGATATGGATTCATAACTCTTACAGATATACCAGAAACAGGTTATACATTACAAGGATATGCAACAGAAGTAGATGGAAGTGTAGTATATAGCATTGGTGATAAACTAACTGAGGATACAGAACTTTGGACTGTATATGAACCAGTTATTGGTTATGTATATAATAGTGAAGATGATATTAACTGGGATCCTTCTGATAATACTAGTTATTATTACCAGCCAAATAACCTATTAGTATTTGATATGCCTATTGATGGATTAACAGTTCCAGAAGACTACTCTAATAAGAAGGTAGTATTGACAGTTGAATCAGACTTTGATTTCACTGATGGACATTCTAACGGCAATCTATGGCTTAATGGATACTGTGGAATAGAAAGCGATACAGTAGGAGCAGAAACTTGCTATATTCATAAGATTGGTGATAATCTCTATGAGTTCTCTTGGAATGTATATTTTGATTATGCTACTTGGTTAGACCCTAATACACCACTTCCTATTGCTTCTATTGGTAATTTACAAGGCGGAACAGTTATGCCAGAGTTAATAGAATCTACTGAGGATGATACAGCGGGAACATACTTCAAAGTTAGAGATTCTCTAAGGATCGAGGACATCTAATGAGTCTTGACATTGCCCTACTATACACAGATAAGGATATGAGCAATCCCAACTTCCTACACCAAATGAAAAATAGTACTATCAGTTGGAATAACACTGGTAGAACTATGCTCTATGGTAGAAAGAAGTTGGTGGAAATGTCTAAGGCTGAATATATATGGCTTATTGATGCTGATGATATTGTCCTTGAAACACCCAAAGACTACGAGGGATATGATATTACGTTCTACAATGGAAATCATCAAGCACAGTGGAGTAGAGTTGTAAGAAGAGAATTATTAGTGGATTTGCCTAATTATAATCTTAATTATTTGGAAGATCTCTACACGTATTATTGGCTAATGAGAAAGAATCCTACAACTCACGAAGTGAAGCAATCATTCTACAAATATACTGGGAAACATCACCAAATAGAGAAATGGGAAGTACCAGCATATAGAAAAGCAATCTATGAACTTCCCACTACTAACTTATTATATATATAGGAGAAGATAGAATGAATAACCTAAATAACCTGACTACTTTGCCATTGAACCTTGATTTATCTTTGAGTGCAAACCCTGCATTCATTGATACTGAATATAAATATGCTGCTAACGCAACTGGTGCCCTAAAAGCAGGTGCCTTATATCCTATGGCAGAAACAGAAGTAGGAAGTATACCACAAAACCACCAATTTGTAGATTTTATAGATGGACACACATACACCCTTTTAGGCAATACAGTTTACAAAGATGGTGTGGCTATTAAGACTTTTGATAATGCATATAAAATTGAAAAAATAAGAACAGAAGACAAGATTATTTCTTTGGGATGTACGGGAAACGACATATATATCTTCAAACCCAATGGGGTTATAAGATACAATGTAGTCTCTAAGGAAGAAAAGACTTGGACATTCAATATCACCAAGACTATCTGTAATGTCAAAATGGCTGGTAGGAACTTCTGCTTCTTATACACAGATGGAAGTTTTCAAGTATTCATATGGGACAATGCCACAGACAACTATACTCCCCAAAGCAGTATCACACCAACCTACTATGTTTGGGAGAATAATACACCCCACAAGATAGATTTTAGTGGAAATGGAACACTTGTATTTGAATATGGTGGATGTTATTCTGATAGTGGAGAAACCTACTTAGGCTATGGATATATAGTAAGTATTACTACACACATTGGCAACTGTAAGGCTAATGAAGTAGGTATATTCACTGGATGTTATCCTCAAGCAGGTCAAGAAGCAAATTTTGGCTATATTACTGATGATGATGTAGAACCTAATGAAATGCGCTTCTGGGATAATGATTCTTGGAGTGGTGTAGGTGAATACAATGTTTATGAGACACTACACTATTGTGGAACTGGTCAATGGGACTGTGTAGGTGTTTATTATGAACCTGGCTGGAACAAATGGGATGGATTGGAATCTACTAAAAGAACCTACAATATCATACAGAAGTGCTATTGTGAATGGGAATGGGATGCTAATGGACAATCAAAATGGACAAAGGGAGCAAACCAAGATAGATTCAATGGCAAGTTCTTACAGTACAGAATACAAGAAACAGGCTCTGCTCTTCATAGACCTTATGAAGCAACTTACTGCTGTTGGAAAAGTGGTTCTGCTACTTCTGCTGATATATTTCATACTATAACAGGTTGGAGTGTTGGTGGGGAAGAGAATGCTTGCTGCTTTATTGGCAAGGATGAAGAAGAATCCTACTTGGTAGGTGTATATGGAGCAGTGACCCCACCTTCTTCAACTTCTGCCCTTGATTCATTAGATATAGAAGATACAGCCCCACTATACTTCCCAGGCATTTCTCAAAGCCCTTATAGTGGAAAAGCAAGAGCACTGTATTCTTATGATGGCAATCTACTAACACTTGCTTACTATGTGAATAACAAACCTACTACTGCTATGGTGGATTATAACACTATTGGATCTTTTGCTATTAGTGTTTCTAATACAATGGTATATTCAGTAGGCAATGATATTTACTTCTGTAATTTGAGTAGTACAGACCAGATAGGCAACTTCTATACACTCGGCAATAGATACATTAGTTTTTCTGCTGGTGGTGAGAACTGCTATGATGTAATCAAAGACAGATGGGTATATAATGGCAATTGTGAATTCATTGATATAGGCTATACAGAACTAAATAAAACCAGAGCATTAGTAGGATATAGAGCATTAGGTTGGAGTGATAGACAGAAAGCATTGCTTGCTGCTATTAACTGGGATTCTACTACTACTTTTGGTAGTGGATACAATCTGAACTTTCAAGTAAGCGAGAACTATATCACTGGATTAAACAGTGGTGGAATGATTCTATACTTCTGCCCAAAGGTGAATATTACTCTGGATAATAGAGACAGTTGGAATGATACAGCATACTATATAGATTATACAGGCAGTTCTTCTATCCCTTATGCTGGCAATTGTAGTGTATTCAAAGGAATGCTATTCCCTGTTAGTAGTGGGGTATTGTGGAATACTACACCGGATTCAAAGGTGAATTACTCCTACAATAATATGGATAGTATTACTACTAACATATCTACTTACTTGCTTAGTTATTATGCTCAAAGGATTGTGAATGTGTATAAGACTGCTACTTCTGTTCCTGGTAGTAAAGCATTCTTTGTTGTACAGTCCCAACAGTATGCTATAATAGGAGACCATTTGGTTGCGCTTAACTATGATTCTTCGGGTAGTTTATCTAATATGGAAGAACTCTGTAATATACAAGGAATGACCTTTATTGGGAATATCCCTACTACTGGATACTTCTATTCTGAGAAGGATAAGGCATTGTATGCTTTTACTGGTGATGCCAACCTACAACTCTACTCCCAATCTACTCTATTCAAACCTACTGGATTTATGTATAATTCTGGTAATATGGATATTTGGGTGAAAGGAATATACAAAGAAGATACTCCTTGTAATTTGGTAATAGGCAATAGCAATTCTTATTTGAACTTCAACAATGTAATCAAGATAGAAGATGGTGTGCCAATTACACTAACAGATTCTGTGAATGAACTAAGATGGGATATTGGTGAAGGAAGTATTCATATAGAGACTGCTTTCTTTGGTAATAGCATAGTTAGTGTTTTGAATGGTGTGATAGTGAGATTGCTCTGTGATAGAGACAATGGAAGTATTACTGTTAGGAAGATTACTCTTACTGATACAGGTACAGAAAGTAAGGAAGAAAGCAGAAAGATTAGCAGAGATGAATTTGACCAATTTAGCAATAGCAAGATTGTGAGAATGAACTTAGGTAATATACAAGGTTATGGACATAAGATTATCATAGATAGCGATTATCCTATACTGGATATTAAGTTAGAGAATGATAGTAAGGCAGGTACTTATGTAGAAACTAAGGGAGGATTTATTTACTAATGTTGCCAATAACCCAATCTACTGATGTAGAACAAGTGAATAGTAGTCTAAGTAAGATGAACAGAGGGCTCAAACTATACAACAGCAAAACTAAGGATATTGCTGTGAAGGCTTATCTAATACAAGACTACTATCTTGATGTTAGTAGATTGGTGAATCAATGCTTGAAAGCAACCCAAGCACTTACAGACTATGTAAGCAACTATACAACAGAGGAACAGCAATGAAAGAGCATATAGCAGATTATAGCAAAGAAGAAGTACAATCTTCCCTTATCAATATCCCTTTTTCTGAATATGAGAATATTGGTGGGCACTTATCTAAGACAGTAGAAGCAGCAGAACAATATTTGGATTCTTTGATAGAGCAATTGCCTTACTACAAGTATAAGGTGAAGAGGGCTGTTGGTGTATATAGAAAAGCCAAAGAGGATATATTAGAAGTATTCCCAGAGGATGAGAATAATAAATTGGAGAAGGCTGTATGATACCACTAATCACCAAATACAATAAGAAGAGAACATTCAATATTGCTTTGAAGAAAGCAGAAACAGAGAGAAAACTCATTCTTGACTTCTTGGCTTCACTAAATGCTTTGGACTATGAGATAACCAGTTTAGAGATGTTTGAAGAATACCTATCTGAATTTGCTGATGAGATTCTTAAAGAAGCCAAAAGAGCAGTAGGCAAAGCAATAGAGAAGGCTAATTTGGAAGGGAAAAGCCCAGAAGAGGTTGTAAAACTTGCCGAGGATTTAGTAGAAATAGAACAGACCCAAGAAGAAATCTATCACGATGAATGGGAGAGACATAAGGCTGCTGAGAGAGAAAGAGAATATTGGGAAGAAGAAGCAAAGAAAGCAGCAGAAGATGAAGTAGGAAAACCAGTAGAAGGATTAGTAGATGGGAAAATAGAGGAGATAGAAACTACTGCCAAAGAGACAGAAACAATCAAAGACGATCCCTT
>ODAJ012182316.1_pt1 | contig 33731 bp, 30 predicted proteins | sample 1539241 | NCBI WGS metagenome assembly ODAJ01 (sample SAMN02144231, study PRJEB22623) | gut metagenome | biome: sheep rumen | host: Ovis aries | place: New Zealand
CCTAACTTAGGGGGCTTAAAAAAAGAAACAGTAGATTATGAAGAAAGTATATATAAGTCCGGAAATGCTCGATATGGGCTTTCAGACAGAAGGCATTTTGGCAATGTCAATAAAGGAAGGTTCTGCAAACAAGAACGACATCCTCGCTCCCGACTACGACGAGGAGGATGACGAGGACTGGGGGGGCGAAGACCCCGCCAACGACAAGGTGTATTGATAAAGGTGTTTTTTAATAAAGAAGTCAGGGGCCATGAGGGGACGCAGCGTCCTCTCGGGCTCCTTTTTTATGTGACTTATGATTGACAAATTGCTCACAAAAGTTTGACTTATACAGATATCTCATCTCTCTCTTCTCGAGGATGACTTACCCGATTAAACAAAATGTTTAGGCGTTTTCCTCTTAAATTATCGTAAAAGTTTGGCGGGTAGATGGAAAATTGTTACTCTTCGGTAGCACCCGACTATGACCTGGAAGACGATGAGGACTGGGGTGACGAGGAAGAAGCCGCCGGCGGTCGCCACGGGGCGTATTAATAAGCGAAAACGGGGAGCATGCGCTCCCCGCTTTCGTTTCAATCAGATTGAGGCTTACTGCTTTTTCATGTCGAAGCCGATGCGTATGCCGTCGTAGTTTTTGCTGAGGTCGCTGAACTTGCGGGTGGTCTCGTCGCTGCTGAACGACGTGATGGTTCGCAGCACGGTGAGCAGCATCTTCGACTCGAAGAGCAGTGCAATGCCGCCATATTCGCGCTTGGCGTAGCAGTTGATGTTGATGAGCATGGTCTTCAGCGTAATCTTGGCGTTCTGCTCGTCGAAGGTGTATTTGCCCGTAAACTTATGTCCGTCGAGACAGATGCAGTAGTTCATGTCGGCATCGAAGATGGCGTAGGTGTTCTGCGAGGTGAGTCCCACCTTATTATAATAAGGCTCCACCTCCTTCTCAATCTTGGTGGCCGCCACTTCGCCGCCGGCCTTCGAGAGGAGATCCTTGCTGGTGAAGGCAATGCCCGGTCCGTTGTACTGCCAGGTGCCCACGAGTCCGCGAGCCGTCACCTTGTCGAGTCCGATGACGCTGGTAAAGGCGTTGGCAATGGTTCCGCCGCTGAAGACGGTCTGCAAGGTAGAGGAGTTACAAGCTGTAAAGACGCCGGCGAGGGCAAGTAGCACGAGGGCTACGGGGAGTGATTTGATCTTTTTCATACGTCTGAATTTGTTTTAATCGGGCGCAAAAGTACTGGAAAAAATAAAGAGTGAAGAATGAAGAATGAAGAATTTGCTGCCGCTTAACCTTTTTTACCTATTCCCCTTTTATCCTTTTTGCCTTTTTTTTGTATTTTTGCAGCGTTTTTTAGACAAATGGAATGCGTATGAAAGCGTTTTATTATATATTGTTCCTGTTGCTGCTGCCCCTTGGGGCAAAGGGGCAGGGCCGGCAGTGGACGGTCAGCGACTATGGTCACCAGGCCGTCAGGGCTACGAAGGACGTGCGCATCAGCATGCCCGACAAGGTGAAGAAAAAGCGCAACTGCTTCATCCTCATGTCGAAGAAGGACTTTTATCTTTACGTCTATGAGGCTCAGGGGCGTGACACGGTGCTCGTGGCCCGCTACGATGCGTGCTTCTCGCTGAAGAAGGGGCAGAAGGCGCGCAAGGGCGACATGAAGACGCCGCACTGCACGTTTAAGAATCCGTTTAAGATAACCGAAATAGCCGACGCCTCGAAGTGGAAGCACGACTTCGGCGACGGTCGCGGCAACATCCTGAGTTACGGACACTGGTTCTTGCGCTTGAAGACGCCTGGCAGCAAAGGCATCGGCATTCACGGCAGCACGAACAACCGTGAAAGCGTGCCCGGACGTGCCAGCGAGGGTTGCATACGCCTGCTGGACGAAGACATCATCGACCTGCGCCGCCACTACGCCTTTGTGGGCATGAAGGTGGTCATCAAGAGTGAGGAGGAGGGCGACCTGCCCTTTGAGGTGCGGGCCTTTGACCGTCAGGGCATCCAGAGAAGCAGACACTTTTGAGGTTTGAGAGTTGAGATTTGAGGTTTTATGGCACTTAATTATATTTGGATAGCACTGTTTACCATCGGCGTCATTGTGGGCGTGGTGAAACTCATATTCGGCGACTACGACGCGCTGCCGGAAATGATGGACTCTACGTTCAAGATGTCGAACACGGCCTTCGAGATGACCCTCGGATTGACGGGTACGCTGACGTTCTGGATGGGCATACTGAAGATAGGCGAAGACAGCGGACTCGTAGATAAACTGGCCCGGCTGCTGAGCCCTGTACTGACGAAGCTGTTTCCGGAAATACCCAAGAACCACCCGGCCTTGGGCAGCATCTTTATGAACATATCGGCCAACATGCTCGGACTGGACAATGCCGCCACGCCGGTAGGCCTGAAGGCCATGCAGGAGCTGCAGAGCCTGAACGAGAAGAAGGACACGGCCTCCAACTCGATGATTATGTTCCTGGTGCTGAACACCAGTAGCCTGATGATTATTCCGGTATCCATCATGGCCTACCGCTCGAAGTATGGCGCTGCCGACCCTACCGACGTGTTCATTCCGCTACTGCTGTCCACCATGTGCAGCACTCTGGTGGGGCTGATAGCCGTGAGCATCTACCAGCGCATCAACCTGTTTCAGAAGAACATCCTCATCATGCTGGGCTCCATCGGCCTGTTAGTGGCAGCACTCTTTACGGCGCTGGCCGGCATGAATACGGAGCAGATGCAGCACTTCTGCCGACTGCTGACGGCCTGTCTCATTCTGGGTACTATACTCATATTTATATACTCCGGCGTCGTCAAGAAGCTGAACGTGTATAACTCGTTCATTGAGGGAGCCAAGGGCGGTTTCCAAGTAGCCGTGAGCTTGATACCCTACTGCGTGGCCATTCTGGCAGCGGTGGGCGTGTTCAGGGCGTCGGGCTGTCTGCAGATGATTCAGGACAGCTTGTCGGCCGCCGTAGAGTGGTGTGGGCTGAACAGCGACTTCGTGGGTGCCGTGCCGGTAGCCCTGATGAAGCCGCTGAACGGAGCCGGTGCGCGCGGCATGATGCTGGAGTGCTTCGAGTCGTTCGGGCCAGACTCCTTCGTAGGCCACCTGGCCAGCATCCTTCAGGGAAGTACTGACACTACCTTCTATATATTGGCCATCTATTTTGGCTCCGTGGGCATTAAGAAGTACCGATACTCGGTGGCCTGCGGACTCCTGGCCGACCTGGCCGGCATGCTGGCGGCGGTGTTCTTCAGTTACTTCTTCTTCGGATAGAGAGAATTGACGCTTATGCAGTGGACCGACAGAATAAGACAGGTAAAGATACTGCTCGTGGTGATGGCCGTCATCATCGCCGTGGCCTCCTTGCTTATATCACATCTGCTGGTTCGTGACCTCTTAGACGAGGAGCGCAGCAAGATGCAGGTGTGGGCCGACGCCATGCACGCCATCAACGAGGCCGGCCCCGACGACGACATGTCGTTGGCCTTCAGCGTCATCAGCAGCAACAGCACCATACCCGTGGTGGTGATGAGTAGCGGTGGCTTGGTCAACGACTACAGCAACATAGACGTGGAGGACCAGGACACGCTGGCCTTTCTGGCCGACTTCGGCCGGCGCATGCAGCAGGCTGGCAACAGCATTCGCATCAGCTACGGCGACTCGGCCGACTACGAGCTCGTGTGCTACGACGAAAGCACCATGCTGAAACGCCTCTCGGCCTGGCCCTACGTGCAGTTAGGCATCGTGCTCATCTTTGTGGTGGTGGCAATCTTCGCCCTGCTCTCGTCGAAGCGGGCCGAGCAGAACAAGGTGTGGGTAGGTCTCTCGAAAGAGACGGCTCACCAGCTGGGCACACCCATATCGAGTCTCATGGCCTGGACGGAGATGCTGAAAGAAACCTATCCTGACGACGAAATGATACCCGAGATGTCGCAAGACGTGAAGCGGCTGGAGCGCATTGCGGAACGCTTCTCGAAGATAGGCTCGCTGCCCGAGCCCGTGGCGTCGAGCATGAACGAGGTGCTGGAGCACGTCATCAGCTACATGGACCGCCGCACGTCGCACAAGGTGCAGATAGTGCGACGTTTTCCCGACCACGACGTCATAGTGCGTATGAATGGCTCGCTCTTTGAGTGGGTGATAGAGAACCTCTGCAAGAATGCCGTTGACGCCATGGAGGGTGCCGGCACCATCACGCTGACACTGACGGAAGAGGGTGAACTGGTTGTCATAGAAGTAGCCGATACAGGCAAAGGCATCAAGAAGAAAGACGTGAAGAGCGTCTTCACCCCTGGCTTCACCACCAAGAAGCGCGGCTGGGGTCTCGGCCTGTCGCTGGCTCGCCGCATTGTGGAGGAGTACCACCGGGGCCGCATCTTCGTGAAGCAGTCGGAGGTAGGCAAGGGCACCACGTTTCGCATTGAGATGAAGAGGTAATGGGGCTTATAGGGCTTATAGGATGCCGCAAGTTTGCACACTATGCGGTGCAAGTGTGCAAACTTGCGGCGGGAAATCAACGAAAAGCAAAAAAATTCTTAATTCTTCATTCTTAATTATTAATTATTTTGTAACTTTGCACCCCAAATGAACAAGTTAGAGACGTTTAAGATAGATTTGAAGAATCAGAAAGAGGACGAAGTGCGCCTTGACTACGATTTGGACGACAGTTTCTTTGCGGCTCTTGACGGAGCCCAGTTGGAACACGGAGCGTTGCACGTGTCGGTGTCTATACGCAAGATGGCCGGCTTATATGAACTCCTGTTCCATACGGTAGGCGAAGTAACGCTGACCTGTGACCTCTGTCTTGACGACATGCAGCAACCCATAGACGCCGAGAACCGGCTGACGGTGAAGCTGGGTGAGGAGACAGACACGACGGGCGACGAGCTCATAACAGTGTCGGCGGACGACGGTACGCTCGACCTGTCGTGGTTCATCTACGAGTTTGTGATGTTGGCTATACCCATCAAGCATGTGCATGCACCTGGAAAATGCAACCATGCGATGACGAAGAAGCTCGAAGAGCTGTCAGCTGCCCGAAGCAGCGATGAGGCCAAGGACATAGACCCGCGATGGAGCGCACTTGAGAAATTAAAATTGTAAAATAGTAAATAAGTAAATCGTAAATTAAAAAATGGCACATCCTAAAAGAAGACAGTCGAACACCCGTACTGCAAAACGTCGTACTCACGACAAGGCCGTAGCTCCTACGCTGGCCGTATGCCCCAACTGTGGCGCTTACTATGTATATCACACTGTATGTCCTACTTGTGGTTACTATCGTGGTAAGGTCGCTATTGTGAAGGACGAAGTCGTTGAATAAATCTGAGTGAATGGCAAAAATTAGTGCGATAATCACCGGCGTTGGTGGATACGTGCCTGACTATGTTCTGAACAATGAAGAGCTGTCGCGCATGGTAGATACCAACGACGAGTGGATTATGACGCGTGTAGGTATCAGGGAACGCCGCATCCTCACCGAGGAAGGTCTGGGCACGAGCTACATGGCCCGTAAGGCTGCCAAGCAGTTGCTGCAGAAGACTGGTGTTGATCCGCAAACCATCGATGCTCTCATAGTAACCACCTCGACGGCGGATTATCAGTTTCCTTCCACAGCCAGCATCGTGCTGGGCAAACTTGGACTGAAGAACGCTTTTGCGTTTGACTTCTGGGCTGCCTGCTGTGGTTTTCTCTACACGCTTGACGTGGCAGCGTCCATGATAGAAAGTGGACGCTACAAAAAAATTATCGTGATAGGAGCCGACAAGATGTCGGCCGTGGTCGATTATAAAGACCGCGCCACTTGTCCGCTCTTTGGTGACGGTGCTGCCGCCGTGCTCGTAGAAGGCACGGAAGAGGAGAACATCGGCTGCATAGACTCCTACTTCCGCTGTGACGGCAAGGGACTGCCGTTCCTGCACCTGAAAGCGGGTGGCTCTGTCAGTCCGGCCAGTCACTTCACGGTAGATCATCGCCTGCACTACCTGTATCAGGAAGGTCGCACCGTGTTCCGTTATGCTGTAACGAACATGAGCGACGACGTGGCACTCATAGCCGAACGCAACGGCTTGAACAAGGACAACATCCAGTGGGTGGTGCCCCATCAGGCCAATATGCGCATTATTGAGGCTGTGGCCAAGCGCCTGGAGATTCCGATGGAGCAGGTGATGGTGAACATTGAGCACTACGGTAACACCAGTGCGGCCACCATACCGTTGGCCCTCTGGGAGAACGAGCACTTGCTGAAGAAGGGCGACAACATGTTGCTGACGGCCTTTGGCGCAGGTTTCGTTCATGGTGCAAGTTATTACAAGTGGGCATACGATCCTAAATGAGTAAGTGAGTAATTAGAAATGAGAAATGACTCATAAGGCAGGATTTGTAAACATTGTAGGAAATCCTAATGTAGGTAAAAGTACGCTCATGAACCAGCTGGTTGGTGAGCGTATTTCAATTGCGACGTTTAAGGCTCAGACGACGCGCCACCGTATTATGGGCATCGTGAACACGCCCGAGATGCAAATCGTGTTCAGTGATACGCCGGGTGTGCTGAAGCCCAACTACAAGTTGCAGGAGTCGATGCTGGCCTTCTCGGAGTCGGCCCTGCAGGATGCCGACGTATTGCTTTACGTCACAGACGTTGTAGAGAACCCCGAGAAGAACATGGACTTCCTGGAGAAGGTGCAGAAGATGGAAATTCCCATTATTCTGCTGATTAACAAGATAGACGAGCTGGGGAATGGGGCCAATGGGGCTCATGGGGCTCATGGGACCAATGAGTTGTTGGCGGCGATTGTGGAGAAATGGCATGGGCTGCTGCCCAAGGCAGAGATTCTGCCCATTTCGGCTAAGAACAAGTTTGGCGTGGATATGCTGCTGAAACGCATTCAGGAGCTGCTGCCTGAAAGTCCCGCCTTCTTTGACAAGGACCAGCTGACCGACAAGCCGGCACGATTCTTCGTCAGCGAGATTATACGCGAGAAGATACTGTTGTACTACGACAAGGAAATACCCTACGCCGTAGAGGTTCGTGTGGAGCGCTTCAAGGAGACTGAGAAGAACATCCACATCAATGCCATCATTTATGTGGAGCGTGAAAGCCAGAAGGGCATCATTATCGGACATCAGGGCATAGCCTTGAAGAAAGTGAGCACCGAAGCCCGCAAGGCTCTGGAAAAGTTCTTCGGCAAGAGCGTTTATCTGGAAACCTTCGTCAAGGTGGATAAGGACTGGCGCTCCAGTCAAAAAGAGTTGGACTCGTTTGGTTATAACCCCGAATAAAGAAATGACAAGAAAACTTTTCCTTTTCCTCGTCTTGCTGACAGGATGCCAGCTGATGGGCAAAGCTGCCACACATGATGACCGGCAGCCGGTAAGTGACGGACAGGCAGTAGCCGTCGTTGAAAGTGCAGTGCTCAGTGTGCTTGCCGACTCTATCGCTGGCGACAATCCGTTGCAGCGTTTTGAAGGCAACATCGGACCTTTCGCCATTACGCTTTTCTGGAATCCGTCCGACTTTGGAGAGGGAGACACTGTGGGTAACTATTACTATAACGACCGGCCCAATTCTGTATTTACACTGAAACTGGTGACGAACGAAGCCGTCAACGCCAAGGGCTCCATGCACGTGGTGCTGAAAGAATATACTGCAAAAGGCAACCATACAGGCACGTTCGACGGTCAGTATGAAGCACGTGGCGGAGGTTTCGAGGGAACCTTTACCACGTCGAAAGGAAAAGAGTATCATTTTGAACTGATAGAGAAGTAATTATGGCAAACTTAGTAGCGATAGTCGGACGCCCGAATGTGGGTAAATCGACCTTGTTTAACCGCCTGACAAACAGCCGTCAGGCCATTGTGAGCGATGAGGCCGGCACGACCCGTGACCGTCAGTACGGCAAGTGTGAATGGAACGGCCGGGAATTCTCGGTGGTTGATACCGGCGGTTGGGTGGTCAACAGCGATGACATCTTCGAAGAGGAGATTCGCAAGCAGGTCATTGTGGCTACTGAGGAGGCTGACTTGGTGCTCTTCCTTGTCGATATCAAGAACGGCTTGACCGACTGGGATGAGGACGTGGCTCAGATTCTGCGACGTTCGAAGTTACCCGTCGTCCTGGTTGCCAACAAAGCCGACGACGGCAAGAACCTGTACGACCAGTACGAGTTTTACAAGTTAGGACTGGGCGACCCGTTCTGCATCAGTGCGGCTACGGGTAGCGGCACGGGTGACCTGTTGGACTACATGCTCGAAAAGCTACCGGTGGCAGAGGCAGAAGGGTTGGAAGACGGGATACCGCGCTTTGCCGTAGTGGGACGTCCTAATGCAGGTAAGTCGAGTCTGATTAATGCCTTTATCGGCGAAGACCGTAACATCGTCACAGAGATAGCCGGTACGACGCGTGACAGCATCTACACGAAATATGACAAATTCGGTTTCGACTTCTATCTGGTTGATACTGCTGGCATACGCCGTAAGAACAAGGTGACGGAGGATTTGGAGTTCTACAGCGTGATGCGCAGCATACGCGCCATTGAGAATTCGGACGTCTGCATCCTCATGCTTGACGCTACGCGAGGCATAGAGGCGCAGGACATGAACATCTTTCAGCTCATTCAGAAGAATAACAAGTCGTTGGTCGTCGTGGTGAACAAGTGGGACTTAGTAGAAGACAAGTCGCAAGAAGCCATCAAGACCTTTGAGTCTGCCATTCGGAACCGTATGGCTCCGTTTGTGGATTTTCCCATTATCTTTGCTTCGGCACTGACTAAGCAGCGTATCTTCAAAGTGCTGGAGACGGCCAAGCAAGTCTATCTGAACCGCAAGGCAAAAATAGGAACCAGCAAACTGAACGAGGTCATGCTGCCCATCATCGAAATGACGCCGCCGCCCAGCATCAAGGGCAAATACATCAAGATAAAATACGTGAGTCAGGTGCCTGACACGCAGATTCCTACTTTTGTGTTCTATGCGAACCTGCCGCAGTACGTCAAGGAGCCGTATAAGCGTTTCCTTGAGAACAAGCTGCGTGAGAACTGGACACTGACAGGAACCCCCATCAATGTATTTGTAAGGCAGAAGTGATGAAGAGGTTGGGGCTAATGGGGCTTATAGGGCTTATAGGGCTTATAGGGTGCACAAAGGAGGTAACTCCCGGGGAGTTGGCTTCGCTGGCGGCCAAAGGCTATTATGAAGAGCTGCGCCAAGGCCGATACGATGCTTTTGTAGAAGGCATCGATGGAGTGGCAGAAACCCCGGAAGACTACCGTCAGCAGCTACGCAAAGCTGCCGAACAGTACGTGAAAGAACTGGAGCAACAGCATCAAGGCATCAGCTCGATAGAAGTAACCTCCGCCAAAGCCGACAGCTCATTGCAGTCGATGAACGTTTTTATGGTGCTTTGCTTCGGTGACTCGACAAGGGAAGAAATCTGTGTTCCCATGGTAGAGCGAAGTGGCGCTTATCGCATGCGGTAAGTGCCGAGTGTTCGTTTAGAAACGCCCCTTTTCATGTTCCAGCACTACTTTGCGCATGTTTTTCAGTAGGTCGCTGGCAAAGATGAAGTCGGTAAGCAGCGTGTTGGTGGAGTGCATGATTTCGCTACTGACGCCTTGCCACTCCTTTCGTCCCTCGTGAATGAAGATGATATTCTCGCCAATGCCCATGACAGAGTTCATGTCGTGGGTGTTGATGATGGTGGTGATGTTGTACTCCTGCGTGATGCCATGCAAAAGCTCGTCAATGACAAGACTGGTCTTGGGGTCCAGTCCGGAGTTGGGTTCGTCGCAGAACAGGTACTTCGGGTTCATGGAAATAGCGCGGGCAATGGCCACACGCTTCTGCATGCCACCGCTAATCTCACCGGGATATTTATCTTCAGCATTCACCAGGTTTACACGGTCCAGGCATTCTTTGGCACGCTTGGTTCGGTCGCGCAGGGTCATCGGGGCAAACATGTCGAGTGGGAACATGACGTTCTCCAGCACGGTCATGGAGTCGAACAGCGCAGCACTTTGGAAAATCATGCCCATCTCGCGGCGCATCAGTACCTTTTCCTTCTTCGTCATGGCTACGAAATCGCGCCCGTCGTACAGCACTTGGCCGCTGGTCGGCGTGAAGAGCCCTACAAGGTTCTTCATCAGTACCGTCTTTCCGCTTCCGCTTCGACCAATGATGAGGTTGGTCTTGCCGTTCTGGAACGTCGTGTTGATGTCTTTCAGCACCTCGATGTCCTCAAAGCTCTTATACAGGTTTTTTACTTCAATCATGACAGCAGTTTTGTTAGGAAGACATCAGAAAACAAAATCAGAACGCTTGACGTAACAACGGCATCGGTAGAAGCCTTGCCCACGTTGACGGAGCCGCCTTCTACCGTGTAGCCGAAGAAACTCGGCACGCTGGATATGATGAAGGCAAAAAAGCAGCTCTTGATGATACTCATCCATACGAACCACGGTACAAAGGAATGTTGGAGCCCCAAAGTGAGGTCTTCGGGCGGCAGTATCTGTCCGATGTATGCCGTAGCGTAGGCACCGAGAATGCCGGCGGCCGAAGAGAAGATAACGAGAAAAGGCATGATGGTTATCATACCCAAAATCTTTGGTAGAATAAGGTAGCAGGCAGAGTTGATGCCCATGATGTCCAGGGCATCAATTTGCTGGGTGACGCGCATGGTGCCTAGCTCAGAGGCAATGTTTGACCCCACTTTGCCTGCCAGAATGAGACACATGATACTCGACGAGAACTCCAGCAGCATAATTTCGCGCGTAGTGTAGCCCGTCACCCAACGGGGCATCCAGGGACTTTGGATGTTCAGTTTCATCTGGATGCAGATAACTGCACCAATAAAGAACGAGATGAGCAATACGATGCCAATGGAGTTGACGCCCAATTGGGCCATCTCCTTGATATATTCCTTTAAGAACATCCTCAGCCGTTCAGGCTGTTGAAACGTGCGTCCCATGAGGAACAGGTAGTTTCCAAAGGATGTCAGCCATTTCTTGAGTATCATTTACGTCTTTGTCAGTTTTGGGTGCAAAGGTACAAAATAATTATGAAAAGAACTTAGAATTAAGAAATATTTTGTACCTTTGCACTCACAAAACAAAGAGCTATGGACGAACAGACGATAATAACGGCGAATGAACCCCAGCCGCAAGATACTGTGCCCCGGGGAACGGCTGACCAAATGGTGCTTAGGACAGAAGGTCTGGTAAAGCGCTATGGTAAGCGTACGGTTGTGAACGACGTGTCGATACACGTCAAGCAAGGTGAGATAGTCGGACTGCTTGGCCCCAATGGTGCCGGTAAGACCACTTCGTTCTACATGACGACGGGGCTTATAGTACCTAATGCCGGCCACATTTACCTGAATGATTTGGATGTTACGCAATATCCGGTGTATAAGCGGGCACGTGCCGGCATTGGCTATCTGGCCCAGGAGGCATCGGTCTTCCGCAAGATGTCGGTAGAAGACAATATACTAAGCGTGTTGGAGATGACCGGCAAGCCGCGTGACTACCAAATGGAGAAGCTGGAGAGCCTGATAAAGGAATTTCGTCTTGGCAAGGTGCGCAAGAACAAGGGTGACCAGCTTTCAGGTGGTGAGCGTCGTCGAACTGAGATAGCGCGCTGTCTGGCCATTGAGCCTAAGTTTATCATGCTCGACGAGCCGTTTGCTGGTGTCGATCCTATCGCAGTAGAGGACATTCAGCAGATAGTATGGCGCCTGAAGTATCGTAACATCGGCATTCTGATAACCGACCACAATGTTGAGGATACGCTTTGCATAACGGACAGGGCTTATTTGCTGTTTGAGGGCCGCATTCTGTTCCATGGCTCTCCGGAAGAACTTGCTGCCAACAAGATTGTGCGTGAGAAATACCTGACAAATTCGTTCGTGCTGAGGCAAAAAGATTTCCAAAAACTCGAGGAAGAACGTCAGCAAAAGGAAGCAGAGGAAGACGTTAATAATTCATAATACATCATTCGTAATTCATAATTATTGCGTACCTTTGCGGCTCAATTTATGAAATAGTAAATCGTAAAAAGTAAAATTAGCAAGATGAATATTCAGTTTGAAAGTGCTGACAAGGTAAATGGCTTGATGACCATAACCATTGAGAAGTCAGACTACGAGGAGAAGGTCGAGAAGACTTTGAAGAATTATCGCAAGCGTGCTCAGGTGCCGGGTTTCCGTCCTGGACAGGCGCCTATGTCTATGATTAAGCGCCAATACGGTATGTCTGTAAAGGTGGATGAGGTAAACCGTCTGTTGGGTGAGAAATTAACGGAGTACATCCGTGACAATAAAGTGGAAATGCTGGGCGAGCCGCTTCCGAGTGACAAGCAGCAGCCGATAGACTTCGAGGGTGATGGTCCCATGACGTTCCTGTTCGATATTGCTGTGGCTCCGGAGTTCAAGGCCGAACTGACCGATAAGGATAAGATAGACTACTATAATATTAAGGTGGATGACAAGATCATCGACCAGCAGGTGCAGATGTACCAGTCGCGTTCTGGCCAGTACGAGAAGGCAGACAGCTACCAGGCAAACGACATGCTGAAGGGTGACCTGCGTGAGCTTGACGAGCAAGGCAATACCAAAGAGGGTGGCATCACTGTGAGTGATGCGGCCATGATGCCTGAATATATTAAGGTAGATGAGCAGAAGAAACTCTTTGCAGAAGCTAAGCCCGGCGACATTATTACGTTTAACCCGAAGAAGGCCTATCCTGAAAACGACTCAGAGATTGCTGCACTTTTGAAGTTAAAGAAAGAAGAAGTGGCTGACTTGACGGCAGACTTTAGCTATCAGATAACGGAGATTTCACGCTTTACCCCTGCCGCCATTGACCAGAAACTGTTTGACCAGGTGTTTGGCGAGGGTACCGTGAAGGACGAGAAGGAGTTCCGTCAGAAGATAGCCGACATGATTCAGCCCCAGTTGACAGAGAATTCAGACTATAAGTTCTTGCAGGACGTTCGTGCATACATGGATAAGAAGGTAGGTGAGCTGACCTTCCCTGAAGCACTGCTGAAGCGCATCATGCAGAATCAGTATAAGGATAAGGGCGCAGATTTCGTAGAGAAGAACTTTGCCCAGAGCATTGTTGAGCTGAAGTGGCACCTTATCAAGGAACAGCTGGTTGAAGCTGCCGGAATTAAGGTAGAGGATGAAGACGTGAAAGCCATTGCCAAGGAGCAGGCCCGTATGCAGTTTGCCCAATATGGCATGACGAATGTCCCTGAAGAGTATCTTGAGAACTATGCAGAGGAGACGCTCAAGAAGCGTGAGAATATCAACGGACTCGTGGACCGTGCCGTAGATGTGAAACTGACCGAAGCATTGAAAAAACTTGTTAAATTGAATGAAAAGAACGTCACTTTAGACGAGTTTAACAAGATGATGGAAGGAAAATAAGTTATTTTTCTAAAAAATAGCCTCAAGTCTTGCAGGTTATCGACTTTTTTTATTAATTTTGTTTCCGCAAATTAAGTGAAGGGTCGATAACCTGCCCTTTTTATTCAACAAATGAACGTAAAAATGAATGATTTTAAGAAATATGCCACTCGACATTTAGGCATGAACAGTATGGTGCTTGATGACGTCATTAAGTCGCAGGCACAGTATTTGAATCCGTATATCCTTGAAGAGCGTCAGCTGAACGTTACCCAGATGGACGTGTTCTCTCGTTTGATGATGGATCGTATCATTTTCCTTGGAACAGAAATAGACGACTATACTGCCAACACACTGCAGGCGCAGTTGCTCTATTTGGACTCTGTAGATAATGGAAAGGATATTTCCATATACATCAACTCACCTGGCGGTAGCGTGACGGCCGGTCTGGGAATCTACGATACCATGCAGTTTATTACAAGCGACGTGGCCACTATTTGTACAGGTATGGCTGCATCGATGGCTGCGGTGCTGCTCGTGGCAGGTCAGGAGGGCAAGCGTTCGGCGCTGACTCATAGTCGTGTGATGATACATCAGCCTTTAGGTGGCGTGCAGGGTCAGGCCAGCGACATTGAGATAGAAGCGAAAGAAATATTAAAGTTTAAGAAAGAACTTTACACCATTATAGCCAATCATTCGCATACGCCTTACGACAAGGTATATGCCGACTCTGACCGTAACTACTGGATGAATGCAGAGGAAGCGAAGGCATACGGAATGATTGATAGGGTCTTGGTAAGAAAGTAGTGGCAGCAGATGAAGAAGCAATGTAGTTTTTGCGGACGTAGTGACAAGGAAGTCAGTCTGCTGATTACCGGACTGAGCGGCAATATATGTGAAGACTGCGCCAAACAGGCTTATGAGATTGTGCTGCAGCAGGAGGCGGCTTCTGGCAAGAAAAACAGCAAGTCTGGTAAGTTTGGCTACAAACCCATGCCCAAACCAAAGGAAATCAAGGAGTATCTTGACCAGTATGTAATTGGGCAAGATGAGGCCAAACGTTTCTTGTCGGTAGCAGTCTATAACCATTACAAGCGGCTTTGGCAACCAAAGAACGATGATGGGGTGGAGATAGAGAAGAGCAACATTATCATGGTGGGAGCTACCGGTACGGGCAAGACCTTGCTGGCACGCACCATAGCGAAGTTGCTCGATGTGCCTTTTACCATTGTTGATGCCACAGTGTTTACGGAGGCCGGTTATGTGGGCGAGGACGTGGAGAGCATCCTTTCGCGTCTGCTACAGGTGGCTGACTATGACTTGGAAGCGACTCAACGCGGCATTGTATTCATAGACGAGATAGACAAGATAGCCCGTAAGGCAGATAATCCTTCCATAACCCGTGACGTAAGTGGCGAAGGTGTGCAACAGGGCCTGTTGAAACTGCTGGAAGGTACCATTGTCAATGTGCCGCCTAAGGGTGGCCGTAAGCATCCAGATCAAGACTATACGCAAGTGGATACTCACAACATCCTGTTCATTTGTGGTGGTGCCTTTGACGGAATAGAACGCAAGATAGCTCAGCGAATGAATACGCACGTAGTGGGCTATAACTCTGTTCAGAACGTGAGCAAGATAGACAAGGATGACCTGATGAAGTACATTGTACCCCAGGACCTCAAGTCGTTTGGCTTGATACCGGAAATCATAGGTCGTCTGCCTGTGCTTACTTACCTGAACCCGTTAGACCGTGCTGCATTGGAGCGGATACTTGTTGAACCTAAGAACAGCATTGTCAGGCAGTATGAGAAATTGTTTGAAATGGACAATGTCAAGCTGACTTTCCAGAAGGAAGCTCTTGACCTCATTGTTGACAAGGCGGTGGAATATAAACTTGGTGCGCGTGGGCTGCGTTCCATCGTTGAAACTATTATGATGGACGCCATGTTCGAGGTGCCCTCAAGACGATTGAAAAGTTTTGAAGTGACTTTGGAATATGCCAAGGAACAGTTAGATAAGTCACATCTTCAGAAGTTAGAAAACTAAAAATCCCTATATGACGAAACAACGACAGAATCTCGCGGAACCGCTGAAAAAGTACTTCGGCTTTGATAAGTTTAAAGGCGACCAGGAAGCTATCATACGCAATGTGTTGGCAGGTAAAAATACCTTTGTCCTCATGCCGACGGGTGGCGGAAAGTCATTATGCTACCAGTTGCCCTCCTTGCTCATGGAGGGTACGGCTATAGTGATTTCACCCTTGATAGCTCTGATGAAGAACCAAGTGGATGTCATCTCCCATCTGAGTGAGGTGCCAGGTACGGCTCACTACTTGAACTCGTCGCTCAATAAGGCCGCTATTGATCAGGTAAAGGCAGATATCCTTTCCGGAGTTACGAAGTTGTTGTACGTCGCTCCAGAATCTCTGACTAAGGAGGACAATGTGGATTTCCTAAAGTCTGTAAAGATTTCCTTCTATGCCATTGATGAAGCGCATTGTATTTCGGAGTGGGGACATGACTTCCGACCGGAGTATCGTCGAATACGGCCCATCATTAACGAGATAGGTCCGGCTCCTGTCATTGCACTGACGGCAACGGCAACCGATAAGGTGCGGACGGACATCAAGAAGAGCTTAGGCATTGTGGATGCCGAAGAATTTAAGAGTTCCTTTAACCGTCCGAACTTATATTATGAGGTACGGCCAAAGACGAAGGATGTTGATAAAGATATTATTAAGTTCATTCGTCAGCATCCAGGAAAGAGTGGCATTATATACTGTCTGTCACGAAAGAAAGTGGAAGAGCTGGCGGCTATCTTGAGAGCCAACGACATCAAGGCTCAGGCTTACCATGCAGGCTTGGATTCGGCTACCCGTTCGCAGACGCAGGATGACTTCCTTATGGAGAAGATAGACGTCATCGTAGCGACGATAGCTTTTGGTATGGGTATCGATAAGCCAGACGTGCGTTTTGTCATCCATTATGACATTCCGAAGTCACTTGAAGGCTACTACCAGGAGACGGGCCGCGCCGGTCGTGACGGTGGAGAAGGAATGTGTATTGCTTTCTATTCTTATAAGGATTTGCAGAAGCTCGATAAATTCATGGAAGGCAAGCCTGTGGCAGAACAGGATATAGGGCGACAGCTGTTACAAGAAACAGCTGCCTATGCCGAGACCTCTGTTTGTCGCAGAAAGATGCTGCTGCATTACTTCGGAGAGCAATATGACAAAGACAACTGCGGAAACTGCGATAACTGTCTGCACCCCAAAACCAAGATTGAAGCGATGAACCAGTTGGTCATTGTACTGAAGGTCATCATTGCGTTGAAGGAGAATTTCCGCTCAGACCATATCATTGACTTCATCATGGGACGTGAGACCGAAGAAATCGTTGCTCATAAACATCATGAACATGATCTTTTCGGCATTGGCGAGGATGAAGAGGAGAAGATTTGGAACCCAGTTATTCGTCAGGCCCTGATAGCCGGTTATATTAAAAAAGAAGTGGAGAACTATGGACTTCTGAAAGTAACAGCTGCAGGTAAGCGCTTTTTGAAAAATCCGGAGTCGTTCCTGATAGTGGAGGATAAGGAGTTCAAGGACGAGGATGAGACTACCATGGACCACGACGGAGGGACGAGTGCCCTGGATCCTGTGTTGTGTGCGGTGTTACGTGACTTGCGCAAGAAGTGGAGCCGGCAGTTAGAACGTCCGCCTTACGTTATTTTCCAGGATGTCTCAATAGACCAGATGGCAACAGACTATCCAGTAACCTTAGAGGAGCTGAAGAACATCCAAGGGGTAGGAGAGGGCAAGGTAAAACAGCCATACGCCAAGGAGTTTGTGGAGCTGATAAAACACTACTGCGAGGAGAACGACATTGTGCGTCAGACGGATTTCCGCGTGAGGACGGTGGCCAAGAAGTCGATGCTGAAAGTAAAGATTATTCAGGCCATAGACCGGCAGATAGCACTCGACGACATAGCAACGGCCCAGGGCATAGACTTCGACACCCTGCTTGACGAGGTTGAGGCCATCGTCTATAGTGGTACGAAACTGAACATCGACTACTTCCTGGAAGAAGTGATGGATGAAGACCACATTGACGACATCTACGATTATTTTGCAGAAAGTGACACTGACAACCTTGAAGATGCTATCGAGGAGTTAGGTGAGGACTATACTGAAGACGAGATTCGCCTGATTCGTATAAAGTTTATTTCGGAAATGGCCAATTAATTTTGAGATTTGAGGTTTGAGATTTGAGGTCTGAGGTTTAAAATGATGTGCTTTGTGTTAAAAATTACCAAGGCAATGCATAAATCTCAAATCTCAAACCTCAAACCTCAAAAATTATTCGTATCTTTGCACGCAATAAAAAAATAAGGAGCTATTTTATGTCATCATTTATTGCAGATAAAATCGTGATGGACGGCCTGACATTCGACGACGTCCTGTTAATTCCCGCTTATTCTGAGGTGCTGCCAAAGACAGTAGAGTTGAAAACGCGTTTCTCTCGCCATATTGAGTTGAACATACCGTTTGTTACGGCAGCGATGGACACGGTGACGGAGAGCCAGATGGCAATTGCCATTGCTCGTGAAGGTGGCATCGGCGTGATTCACAAAAACATGTCTATAGAGAACCAGGCTCGAGAGGTGGCTATTGTTAAACGTGCCGAGAACGGTATGATTTACGACCCCATTACCATTCCTCGTGGTTCCACTGTGGCTCAGGCGCTTGATATTATGTCAGAATACCACATTGGCGGCATCCCTGTGGTTGATGACGAGAAGCGTTTGGTGGGTATTGTGACCAATCGTGACTTGCGCTTTGAACGTCGTCTGGACCGTCCTGTCGATGACATCATGTCGAAAGACAATCTCGTTACGACGCACCAGCAGACCGACTTGGTGGCAGCGGCACAGATTCTGCAAGAGAATAAGATAGAGAAGCTGCCAGTGGTTGATAAGGATAACCATCTGGTCGGTTTGATTACCTATAAGGATATAACGAAGGCCAAGGACAAGCCAATGGCTTGCAAGGACGAGAAAGGTCGTCTGCGTGTGGCAGCAGGTGTCGGCGTGACGATGGATACGCTCGACCGTATGCAAGCACTGGTTAGTGCCGGTGCTGACGCCATTGTCATTGATACGGCGCATGGCCATTCGAAAGGAGTCATTGACAAGTTGCGTGAGGCAAAGGCTTCCTTCCCCAATGTGGATATTGTTGTAGGCAACGTGGCAACAGGAGCAGCTGCTAAGATGTTGGCAGAGAATGGTGCCGATGCTGTAAAGGTAGGTATCGGTCCCGGCTCTATCTGTACTACCCGTGTAGTTGCAGGTGTCGGCGTGCCACAGTTGAGTGCCGTGTATGACGTGTTCTCTGCCCTGAAGGAGACTGACATTCCACTGATAGCTGATGGCGGACTCCGTTATTCCGGTGATATAGTAAAAGCTTTGGCTGCTGGCGGTTCGAGTGTAATGATAGGTTCGTTAGTAGCAGGAACCGAGGAGAGTCCGGGCGAGACCATCATCTTCAATGGCCGTAAGTTCAAGAGTTATCGTGGCATGGGCTCTTTGGAGGCGATGGAGAACGGCAGTAAGGATCGCTACTTCCAGTCGGAGACCAAGGATGTCAAGAAATTGGTACCTGAAGGCATTGCTGGCCGAGTTCCCTATAAAGGAACCGTTCAGGAAGTTATTTATCAGCTGACTGGCGGTCTGCGCTCAGGTATGGGCTATTGTGGCGCCATCGACATTGAGCACTTGCATGAAGCCAAGTTTACCCGTATTACCAATGCCGGTGTCATGGAGAGCCATCCGCACGATATTTCCATTACGAGCGAGGCTCCTAACTATTCACGCCCTAATGATTAACACATCCATGAGGAAGTGGTTGCTGACAGTTTTCTGCCTGTTGTTGGCTGTGTCGTCGTGGTCGCAAGACCATGCAGACCCGACGTTGTTGACAATAGACGGAAAGGCTGTTACCCGTTCGGAGTTTGTATATAGTTATCATCGTAATACTGATATGACTGATGCCGAACCGCTTTCTGTCAGCGACTACTTGGACCATTTCATTGATTATAAGCTGAAGTTAGCCGCAGCCCTCGATGCGGGCTACACGTTGCAACCGCTCCAGACGGAAAGACGGGCTGAGGCAGTTGAGACGCTGAACGGTACAGAGGCAGAATACTGCTACCGGCAGGCATGTAAGTCGGCAGGTGCAGCCGACATGCTTCGTTTGTCACAAATTCTGCTGCGTGTTGACACCCGAGCAACAGAGGTGGAAGTAAGCCGTGTGCGTCAGCGTATGGACTCCGTTACGCGTGCCCTGTCAAACGGTGCTGATTTTGCCGACTTGGCCCGTCGCCTTTCGGCAGATGCTTCTGCTGCTAATGGGGGTGACTTGGGTTGGGTTGGTCCTGACCAATTGCTGGCTGAGGTAGAGCGAGAGGCTTACAGTCTGCGTGTAGGCGAGACGAGTCGTCCTTTCCTTACTCCGGCCGGTTGGCACGTCGTGAGAGTTCTTGACAGGAAGCCTGCCACCGACGCCGCTGTGCGTCAATGGTTCCTGACCCCACGAACCCTCCGTCTTGATCAGGCTCCATTGGCAGGTGACGATTTGCAGTTGGCTCGAGAGTATGATGAGGGATTATTGGTTAGTCAGATTACTCAGCAAACTATTTACAACGGTCCGCAACCATCGGAGAAAGACTTGAAACGCTATTTCAAGAAGAATAAGAAACGTTATGGCAAGAAGCTGAAAAAGCGTGATTTCCCTCAATACCGCGACCTGGTCCTGTCAGACTATATGCAGTTGCAGGAGCAGAAGTGGGTGGGAGAGTTGCGTCATCAGCATAAAGTGAAAATATACAAATCAGTTTTGAGGACAATAGAATGAGTGTGACAAGAAAGATACTGATAGGATTGCTTGCTGTGCTGCCGTTAGCTGTTCTGACAGCTCACGTGCCCGACAATGACGATGACGACCCGACGGGGCGCAATGTGATTGATGAGGTCATCTGGGTGGTAGGCGACGAGCCGATACTGAAGTCAGAAGTAGAAGGAATGCGCCTACAGGCCGAGATGGAGGGCATTCGTTGGAAGGGTGACCCCGATTGTGCCATTCCTGAACGCATCGCCGTAGAGAAACTGTTTCTGCATCAGGCCGCCATTGACAGTATAGAGGTAACGGAGTCTGAGGTGTCTTCCAACGTGGAGCAGCGCCTGGAGTATTTCATTACCCAAGCCGGTTCCCGCGAGAAACTGGAGGAGTATCGTGGACAAAGCATCAGCGAGATACGTAACCAGATGCGTGAAGAACTCAGAAAGCAGATGATGATTCAGCGCATGAGGGAAAAGCTGGTAGAAGATATAGCCGTGTCTCCCGCCGAGGTACGCCGTTACTTCAGCAATTTGCCGACTGACAGCATACCTTTTGTGCCGACCGTGGTAGAAGTGCAGATTCTGACCCAGACGCCAAAAATAGAACAAGAGGAGATCAACCGTATTAAGGATGAGTTGCGCGAGTTTACTGACCGCGTAAACCGTGGTGAGACGACGTTCCAGACGCTGGCGCGCATGTATTCTGAAGACCCGGGGTCGGCCCGTTATGGCGGAGAACTGGGCTTCGTGGGCCGTGGAACGTTAGACCCTGCCTTTGCCGCCGTGGCATTCAACTTGACCGACCCTCGCAAAATATCCAAGATCGTTGAGTCGGAGTATGGCTATCATATCATACAGCTCGTTGACAAGCGTGGCGATAAGATTAACGTGCGCCACATTCTGCGTAAGCCGCAGGTATCGCAGGATGCCATTGACCGGGCGTTAGCCCGCTTGGACTCTATAGGCAACGACCTGCGTGAAGGCAAATTCGACTTCGACGAGGCAGCTACGGTGCTGTCGGACGATAAAGACACCCGTAACAACCACGGCCTGATGGCCAATACGACCGAAGAGGGCCATCGAACGTCGAAGTTCCGCATGCAGGACCTTCCTGCCGAAATAGCCAAGGTGGTCGATACGTTGCAGGTTGGTGGTATTTCCCGTCCTTTCCAGATGATTAACCAGCGCGGCAAGACGGTTTGTGCTATTATTAAGCTGCGTAGCCGCGTTGACGGACATAAAGCCACCATCACAGAAGACTTCCAGGTAATGAAGGACGTCGTGCTCAGCAAGCGCCGTGAAGAGTGCATCAGTCAGTGGATAGAGAAGAAGATCAAGTCGGTCTATGTCCGTGTGAATGACCGCTATCGTGACTGTCAGTTTGAACATCAGGGATGGATTAAATGACATTAAAGGGACTCGCACATCGGCTTTTCGGAGGGCATAGGGCTATCTTGCTGGTAGTGCTATGCCTATGTGGGTTGTGTGTTGTTGAATCCATGCCTCCTGTCCCCAAGAAAAAGAAGAAGGCACGCCGAACAAGGACTGTTAGTAAGCCCAAGCCGCAGGACAAGCGAATCTATCTGGTTCATGCCGATGAGCTGCGTTACGACCAGTACCAAAACCGCGATGCGCAGGTGTTGCGGGGCAAAGTTCATTTTACTCACATGGGTGCCCGGCTTTATTGTGACAGTGCCAACTTCTTTGAGGCCAGCAACTCCTTTGAGGCTTTTGGCCATGTCAAGATGTATCAGGGCGACACCCTGTCGCTCTTCAGCGACTATGCCTACTATGACGGTAACGCTGAATTGGCCCGTGCACGTTACAACGTCGTGCTGAAGCACCGTAAGACAACGCTTTATACCGACAGCCTCGACTATGACCGCATGTACAGTCTTGGCTACTTCTTTGAAGGTGGTAAACTGGTTGATAACGGCAGTGTGCTTACTTCCGACTGGGGCGAATATCACACAGACACCAAACAGGCTTTCTTTGCCTACGACGTAGAGTTGAAGGACCAGGACTTTTTCCTGACTACCGACTCGCTCTATTACGACACCAAGACATCGGTGGCCCACATCGTGGGGCCTTCTGACATCATTTCCGGTAACAGCCACATCTATTCAGAGAACGGCTACTATAACACGAAGACCGACCACACGGAACTGTTTGACCGTTCGGTGGTACGCGATAACGGACGTACCATGGTTGGCGACAGTGTCTATTACAGCAGCAAGGGCGGCATGAGCTATGCTTTTGGCAATGTGGAGTTTAATGACTCCATCAATAAGAACATGCTCCTGGGTGACTATTGCGAATACGATGAGGCTACGGGTTACGCTATGACAACCAAGAAAGCCATGGCGATAGATTATTCGCAACGCGACTCGCTCTTCATGCATGCCGATACGTTCAAGATATTTACGTATAACATCAATACCGACTCCGTCTATCGCGTTATGCATGCTTATAATAAGGTTCGCGCGTACCGTATTGATTTACAAGCCGTGTGCGACTCGCTGGTCTATGACCAGAAGGACTCCTGCATGACGATGTACCGTGACCCCATTGTCTGGAATGGTAATCAGCAGTTGCTGGGCGAGGAGATACGTACCTACATGAAAGATTCCACCATCGACCGGGCGCATGTTATCGGGCAGGCCCTTTCCGTCGAGCAGATGTTCGACACCGTACACTTCAATCAGCTCACGTCGAAGGAAATGCTGGCCTTCTTTACCAAGGGTGAAATCAGAGAGGCACATGCCAAGGACAATGCCATTGCCATATACCACATGATAGACGATGCCGACAGCACCTTTCTGGCGCAGGACTATACGGAGTCGCCGCTGATGAAGATGTTCTTCGAGAACCGCAAGATGAAGAGCATTTGGGTGGAGAAACCGGTAGGTACGATGTATCCGATGACGCAAATACCGGCTGACAAGAAGTATCTGAAGAATTACGCGTGGTTCGACTATATACGACCGTTGGACAAGGACGACATCTTTAACTGGCGTGGGAAACGGAAAGAGCAGGAGCTGAAGCCCGAGAAGCGGCGTGATGCTCCCGTTCAGACCCTAAAGAAACCGCAGCCCGTGGCCGAACCGCAACCCGAACCTGAGGAACAGCCCGAACCTGAGGCACAGCCCGAAGCAGAGGCACAGCCCGAAGCAGAGGCACAGCCCGAATCACAACCCGAACCCGTCCCCGAACCCCATGAGTGATATTATTCAGTTGTTACCGGACTCCGTGGCCAACCAGATAGCAGCAGGTGAGGTCATTCAGCGACCGGCTTCTGTCATCAAGGAACTGGTCGAGAATGCTATCGATGCCGGTGCTGCCACCATCAACGTGTTGGTGGTTGATGCCGGACGTACCTCTTTGCAGGTCATTGACGACGGCCGGGGCATGTCGGAGACTGACGCCCGTCTGGCTTTTGAGCGTCATGCCACGTCCAAGATTCGCAAGGCCGACGACCTCTTTGCCCTTCATACCATGGGCTTCCGTGGTGAGGCCCTTGCCTCGATAGCCGCTGTGGCGCAAGTTGAGCTGCGCACCCGCATGGCTGATAACGAGGTGGGTACGCTGCTGACGCTTTCTGGCTCGAAGGTCGTTGGTCAGGAGCCCGTGTCGTGTCCTGTAGGCAGTAACTTTAAGGTTGAAAATCTGTTCTTCAACGTGCCGGCCCGTCGTAAGTTCCTGAAGACGAATGCCACGGAGCTGAACAACATTATGACGGCCTTCGAGCGCATTGTCCTCGTTTATCCGCAGGTCAGCTTTACACTTCACAGTAATGGTGTCGAACTCTTGAACCTGAAAGCCGGCAATCTGCGTCAGCGCATCAGCGATGTCTTTGGCAGCCGGTTCAGCCAGGACTTGCTGCCAGTAGGAGTGGAAACCGCCATGTGTCGCATTACGGGCTTTGTCGGCAAGCCGGAGTCGGCACGTAAGAAAGGACTTCACGACTATTTCTTCGTCAACGGACGCTACATGAAGCACGCCTACTTCCACAAGGCCGTGCAGAGTGCGTACGAACGCCTCATTCCCGTGGGCATGCAGGTGCCCTATCTGATTTACTTTGATGTCAACCCTGCCGACATCGACGTGAACATCCATCCCACGAAGACAGAGATTAAGTTTGAGAACGAACAGGCCATCTTCCAGATTCTCATGGCGGCGGTGCGCGACGCCATCGGAAAGTTCTGCGAAGTGCCGGCCATTGATTTTGATACGCAGGGCAGTCCGGACATTCCCCTGTTTTCCCCTTCCGACAATGTTGCTCCGCCTTCGCCACAGTATAATCCGACTTACAACCCCTTTCGTGAGCAGAGCCAGCGAAAGACCGAGGTCCCTTCCGACTGGGAGCAGCTGTACGATGGCCTTCAGCGTCAGCCGGAACCGACGCCTACGCTCTTCGATTCGCTCGTCATTGAGGAGAAGTCACCCGAGCATTACCAGTATAAGGCCACTTACATCATGACGGCCGTCAAGTCGGGGCTGATGATTATCGACCAGTATCGGGCCGACGTGCGCATTCTCTATGAGCGTTATCGTGAGCAGCTGCGTGCCCGCTCCGCCAAGTCGCAGCGTGTGCTGTTTCCCGAGGTGGTGCACTTCTCGCCCTCCGATGCTATTGTGCTTGACCGTCTGCTGCCAGAACTGGAGGGTCTGGGCTTCAGCCTTTCAGACTTGGGCCAGAATGCCTTTGCCGTCAACGGCATCCCGGCCGGCATTGAAGGCATCGACTTTGTAGCCCTCCTGCAGGGCATCGTCAGCGATGCTACTGACAATACGAAGGCTTCGCTTGACGAGCTGGACCATTTCGTGGCGCTGAGCATGGCCCGTTCGGCAGCCATTCCACGTGGCCAGATTCTCTCGAACGACGAGATGGAGTCGCTCATCAATCAGCTCTTCGCCTGCTCTAACGTCAACTATACTCCTGACGGCAAGGCCATCCTCTGCATTCTGCCCCAGCGTGACATCGAACAGCTTTTAGGTTAAAATCATCAATTATAGACTGCTTATGAAGAAGTTATTGTTATTAATGCTCATGGCGACAATGACCATAGCCGCCGCAGCTCAGGATGAGGCTCCAACCGAGCGTCATAGCGTCTCTACCAATGCTTTCTGGAGTAATTGGTTCATTCAGGCCAACATGGCCGGTAGTGCTTTCTATGGCAATCAGGAGGCTGGCCGTGGTTTTTCGAAGAGCCCGTTCAAGGGTTTCCGTAACAACCTCGGTTTCTCCGTGGCCTTAGGCAAGTGGTTTACCCCTGGCATTGGTCTGCGCACCAAGTTGAGCGGTTTCTGGGGGCGCACGGTCATCTCGGAGGATAAGAAGACGAATGCTTCTAAGTACTGGACCCTCAACGAACACGTGCTGCTGAACCTGAGCAACCTGCTCTACGGCTACAGCGATACGCGGGTGTGGAACTTTATTCCTTATGCCGGTGCGGGTATAAGCCGCAACATGAGTTACAATTCTTACGCCATGGGTCTTTCGGCAGGCCTGCTCAACCAGTGGCGGCTCAGCCGCAAGCTCGCGCTGAACCTCGACGTGTCGTATGGTATCTATGAGCCCGATTTTGATGGTGTGGCAGCCCACGGACCCAATTCTAAACGGAGCAAGCTGACCACCAAGGACCACGCCTTTAGTGTAGAGGTGGGCCTGACCTTCAAGCTGGGTAAGTCAACCTGGAAGAAGACCCCCGACCTGGAGGCCATTAATGCGCTCTATGAGTCGGAGATTGACGCCCTGAATGCCCAAGTGGCCGACTTGGCAGCTGAGTGTGACGAGCTGCGCGAGAATGGGGGCGGCATTCCACAGCCGCTCGACGGTCCCGGCATGGTGAAAGTCGTACCACCAGCCCCTGTTCCCGTGTCCTTCTTCTTCGAACGGGGTAGTGACAAGCTTTCCGACAGCAGGCAGATGGTCAATCTGGAGGCACTCATCGCCCAGGCCAAGCAGTTGGGCGCCAACCTCGTTGTTGAGGGCTACGCCGACAGCAATACGGGCGATGCCACGCTGAACCAGGAGCTGAGCCAGCGCCGCGCAGAGACAGTGGCTGTCCTACTGGAGCGTTTAGGCGTGCCGCGTCAGCAACTGACCGTTGTCGGCAAGGGCGGTGTCAGCATCCTCGACAAGCCCGAGCTCAACCGTCGTGTCATTGTCTATGCCAAGTAAGCCCGCACGTCGTACCTCGTTTCGTACCTCGTACCTCGCACCTCGTTTCGTACCTCGCACCTCGTTTCGTACCTCGTACCTCGTACCTCGTACCTCGATTTTACGGTGTAAACAAAAAAAGTGGCTTAAAAATTTGGCAGTGTCGGAAAAAAGCTGTACCTTTGCACCCGCTTATAAAAAGTAAGGGCGCTTAGCTCAGCTGGTTTAGAGCATCTGCCTTACAAGCAGAGGGTCGGCGGTTCGAATCCGTCAGCGCCCACAACTAAAGAGTCCGCAGGTTTTGGCCTGCGGATTCGTCGTTTAAGCCACTACTTTTAGCGCCCGCTGTCAGAACAGACACCGCCCGCCGTCCGAATTAACGGTGGGCGGCGTCGGTATTGACGGCGGGCGCCGTCAGAGAGTCAGCCTGGGGCAAACGTCCCGTCAGCTCGGAGCAAAGCCCTTGCTTCCTCGGGGCAAAGTCCCCGTCTCCTTGGCTCTTTCTTCGTCAAGGTGGCGCGGAATGACTAAAAAAGTAGTAAATTCTTTGGTCTTTTCCCTATTTTTCCCTACCTTTGCGCCATCAATACAAACCAACACTGACAGAAAAACAATGATTTGGAACGAAACAATGGAATGCATGGACCGCGAGCATTTGCGCGAGATCCAGAGTAAGCGATTGGTGAAGATGGTAGAATACGTCTATCATAACACCCCTTTTTATCGGAAGAAGTTCCAGGAAATGGGACTCGAGCCTGGCGATGTGAAGAGTATTGACGACATCGTCAAGTTGCCTTTTACCGACAAGTTAGACCTGCGTGACAATTATCCCTTCGGGTTGGCCGCTGTGCCCATGAGCCAGATTGTGCGCATTCACGCGTCGAGCGGTACCACGGGTAAGCCCGTCGTCGTGTTGCATACCCGTAAGGATCTGGCCATGTGGGGCGAGGCTATTTCGCGTGCTTTTACGGCCTATGGCGCCACTAAGGAAGACATCTTCCAGATTAGTTACGGCTACGGCCTCTTTACCGGCGGACTGGGAGCCCACGACGGTGCCACCAACATCGGGGCCAGCGTCATACCCATGTCCAGCGGCAATACGCAGAAGCAGATTACGCTGATGCACGACTTCGGAGCCACGGTGCTCTGCTGTACGCCCAGTTACGCCATGTTCCTGGGTGAGGCCATGCGCGAGAGCGAGTGGCCACGAGAAGAGTTCCGCCTGCGCGTAGGTGCTTTCGGTGCGGAGCCGTGGACCGAGGAGATGCGCCAGAAGCTGGAGAGCGTCATGGGCATCAAGGCTTACGACATCTACGGACTCTCCGAGATTGCCGGCCCCGGCGTAGGCTACGAGTGTGAGTGTCAGCACGGCACCCACCTGAATGAAGACTATTTCTACCCCGAAATACTCAACCCCGACACGGGCGAACCCATGCCCGAAGGGCAACTGGGCGAACTGACGTTTACCCACCTGACCAAGGAGGGAATGCCCCTCCTGCGCTACCGCACCCACGACCTGACGGCCCTGCACTACGATAAGTGTGCCTGCGGGCGTACGCTGGTGCGCATGGACCGCATTCTGGGCCGTTGCGACGATATGCTCATCATACGTGGCGTCAACGTGTTCCCGTCGCAGATTGAGGCCGTCATCCTCTCGCTGCCGGAGTACGAGCCCCACTTCCTGCTCACCGTCGATCGCGTCAACAATACCGACACCAGCGAGCTGAAGGTCGAGGTGAAGGAAAAGTACTTCACCGACGACATGGCCACCATGGTCGGGCTGCAGAAGAAGCTCGAAGCAGAGCTGCGCAGTGTCATTGGCCTGGGCTTCAAAATCAGACTGGTAGAGCCCAAGGGCATAGAGCGCAGCACCGGCAAGGCCCGCCGCGTCATCGATAACCGCAAGTTTAAGTGACCTGATGCCCTAATCCCCAGTCAGCTCAGTCATCCCAGTTGGCTCAGTCCTCCCAGTCGGCTCAGTCCTCCCAGTCGGCTCAGAAGTCCCAGAAGCCCCAGAAGCCCCAGAAAACAACTCTATTCTCAATAACCCTAAAAATAGAAAACAACAATGAAAGCAAAACAACTGTCAGTGTTCCTTGAGAACAAATCAGGACGACTCACCGAGGTTACCGAGGTGCTTGGCGCTGCCGATATCAACCTCTCGGCCATGAGCATAGCCGACAACTCCGACTTCGGCATACTGCGCTGTATCGTCAGTGACCCCGAGAAGGCCTATCAAGTACTGAAGGAGGCACACTTCGCTGTGAAAATCACCGATGTCATAGGCTTTACCTGCCCCAACACCAGCGGTTCGCTGGCAAAGGTGCTGAAATACCTTTCCGATAAGGGCGTATTCATCGAGTACATGTATTCGTTCTCCAATGGCGACGTGGCTCATGTCATCATCCGGCCTACCGACCTGGATAGCTGCGACAGCATCCTCGCCGAGAAGGAGGTCGATTTGCTGGCTGCCAGCGATCTTTACCGCCTCTAAGAAAAACAGTGCTTCCATCGCTGCCACCAACGTTGCCACGACATCGTCGCGGCTAAAAAAGTTGTTGCAAAATTTGGCAGTATCAGGGAAAAGTGTTACCTTTGCACCCGCTTGATGAAAGTCAGGGCGCTTAGCTCAGCTGGTTTAGAGCATCTGCCTTACAAGCAGAGGGTCGGCGGTTCGAATCCGTCAGCGCCCACAGAGGGATGCAATAATCAATAAAAGGATAAAGGACAAGGGAATAATTTTATGAAGTTAGATGTGTTGACCGCCGTATCGCCTATAGACGGTCGCTACCGTAGCAAAACCGAATCATTAGCAGGATATTTCTCTGAATACGCGCTCATACGTTATCGCGTAAGGGTCGAAATCGAATATTTCATTGCACTTTGTCAGTTGCCGTTGCCACAGTTGGAGGGCTTCGACAGCAGCCTTTTTGCGTCCTTGCGCGACATTTACCGCAACTTCTCCGAACAGAATGCTGCCCGCGTCAAGGAGATAGAGAAAACCACCAACCACGACGTGAAGGCCGTAGAGTACTTCATCAAGGAGCGCCTTGCTGCGCTCAATGGCTTCCCCGTTGAGACCAAGGAGTTCATCCACTTCGGCCTCACTTCGCAAGACATTAATAACACCAGCGTGCCTCTTTCCCTGAAGGAGGCGCTCCAGGAGGTCTATTACCCCATGGTCGAAGAACTTATTGAGCAGCTCAATGACTATGCCGAGCAGTGGAAGAACGTGCCTATGCTGGCTAAGACCCACGGACAGCCCGCTTCGCCTACGCGCCTAGGTAAGGAGATTATGGTCTATGTCTATCGTTTGGAGGAGCAGCTCCGGGCTCTGAAGGATACGCCCATCACGGCCAAGTTCGGCGGGGCTACCGGCAATTTCAATGCCCACCATGTGGCCTATCCGCAGTACGACTGGCGCGAGTTCGGCAATGCCTTCGTCTGCGAAAAACTCGGATTGGAGCGTGAACAGTGGACTACGCAGATTTCCAATTACGACTGGCTGGGAGCCATCTTCGACGGCATGCGCCGCATCAACACCATCATCATCGACCTCGACCGCGACTTCTGGATGTATATCTCCATGGAGTATTTCAAGCAAAAGATCAAGGCTGGCGAGGTAGGCTCCAGTGCCATGCCCCATAAAGTGAACCCCATCGACTTCGAGAATTCCGAGGGCAATCTCGGCATGGCCAATGCTGTGCTGCAGTTCCTGGCTCAGAAGTTACCGGTGAGCCGACTGCAGCGTGACCTGACCGACTCTACTGTGCTGCGCAATGTTGGCGTGCCCATGGGCCACGCCCTCATCGCAATACAGAGCACGCTGAAGGGTTTGCGCAAACTCATACTCAACGAGCAGAAACTGCACGAGGACTTGGAGAATACCTGGGCCGTCGTGGCAGAAGGCATTCAGACCATTCTGCGTCGGGAGGCCTATCCTAACCCTTATGAAGCGTTGAAAGCTCTTACCCGCACCAACGAGCGCATGACCGAGCAGACCATTCACGACTTCATCAATGGTTTACAAGTCAGCGACGACGTCAAGCAGGAGCTGCTGGCCATTACCCCCTGGACCTATACCGGACAATAGCCCATGAGCCCATAAGCCCCATAGGCCTTATAATAAATAGGTACGCGAACATTATTAATAAATAACTAACTCAGCCGTGAGGCTAACAAAAAGAAAAGGAGAACAACTATGGATTATGAAAATGAAGTAAGACCTGACGAGCAGTCAGCAGACCAGCAGAACAATGCAGGAGACCGTGAAGGCTATCAACCGTCAAACCAGAACGGCTATCAGAGCTATCGTCCTGTAGGCCGTACACCACGACCGCGCATTCAGAAACCGCGTCCTTCCTACGGACAGGAGCGTGGTGGTTATAACCACCATCAGAACGACGAGGGCGGCTTCCGTCCCGAAGGGTTCGGTGCTGCCCTGCAGGGTGGTGCACCCCAGCGCCCCTATCGTCCCCGTTATGGTCAGGACGATGGCGGCTATCAGCAGCATGGCGGTTACCAGCAGCGTGGTGGCTATCAGCCCCGTAACAATGGTTATCAGCAGGGAGGCGGCGACTACCAGCAGCGTGGCGGCTATCGTCCCCGTTACAATAATGATGAAGGTGGCTACCAGCCACGTGGCGGCTACGGACAGCGCCCCCAGCAGGGTGGTTACAAGCCCCGCTACGGTCAGGACCAGGGTGGCTATGGTCAGCAGCGCGGCGGCTACGGTCAGCCCCGTGGCGGTTATGGACAGCAGCGTGGCGGTTATGGCCAGCAGCGTCGTCCGGGCGGATTCCGTCCTCGTACAGCTGACTACGACCCCAGTGCCAAGTACAGCATGAAGAAGCGCATTGAGTACAAGGAGGAAAACTACGACCCCAACGAGCCTATCCGTCTGAACAAGTTTCTGGCTAATGCCGGTGTGTGCAGTCGTCGTGAGGCTGACGAGTTCATCCAGGCTGGCGTGGTGTCGGTCAATGGCGATGTAGTGACCGAACTCGGCACCAAGGTGCTGCGTACCGACAGCATCATGTTCCACGACCAGCCCGTCACCCTCGAGAAGAAAGTCTATGTCCTGCTCAACAAGCCGAAGGACTACGTCACCACCAGCGACGACCCGCAGCAGCGCAAGACTGTCATGGACCTCGTCAAGGGTGCCTGCCCTGAGCGTATATACCCCGTGGGTCGTCTCGACCGCAACACAACGGGTGTGCTCCTGCTTACTAACGACGGCGACCTGGCATCGAAACTCACCCACCCGAAGTTCCTCAAGAAGAAGATTTATCATGTCTATCTTGACAAGAACGTTACTGCTCACGACCTGCAGCACATTGCCGAGGGCGTGCAGCTCGAGGACGGGGAAATCAAGGCTGACGACATCCAGTATGCTGACGCTGTCGATAAGAAGCAGGTAGGCATTGAGATTCATTCCGGTAAGAATCGCATCGTGCGACGCATCTTCGAGAGCCTCGGCTACAAGGTCCTTAAGCTCGACCGCGTTCAGTTTGCCGGTCTCACCAAGAAAAATCTCCGTCGTGGCGACTGGCGCTACCTTACCGAAGAAGAGGTTGACCGCCTCCGCATGGGCAGCTATGAATAATTGCCCATAAGTCCCATTAGCCCTATTAGCCCCATAAGGCCCATAATAAAAAAGAACAATGAAACGAACAACAATAAAAGACATCCTCAAGTCAACCGCCTACGGCAGTAGCATCACGGTGAAAGGATGGGTACGCACCCACCGCACCAGTAAGGCCGTTGACTTTATCGCCCTCAACGATGGCTCTACCATCAAGAACGTGCAGATTGTCGTTGACCCGGAGACCTGTCCCGTAAGCGGTGACTGTGTTACCGAGCCCTCCCTGAAGGACATCACCACCGGCAGCTGCATCTGCGTAGAGGGTACCCTCGTCGAGAGTCCCGCTGCAGGACAGCCCTCAGAAGTACAGGCCAAGCGCATCGTCATCTACGGACTCTGTGACAACACCTATCCCATGCAGAAGAAGGGACAGTCCTTCGAGGTCATGCGCAAGAACGCTCACATGCGCCTGCGTACCAATACCTTCGGAGCCGTCATGCGAATCCGCCACAACATGGCCATGGCCATCCATACCTATTTCCATGAGCATGGCTTCTACTATTTCCATACGCCACTCATTACAGCCAGCGACTGCGAAGGAGCCGGCAACATGTTTCAGGTAACCACCAAGAATCTCTACGACCTGAAGAAAGACGAGCAGGGAAAGATTATCTACGACGACGACTTCTTCGGCGAGCAGACCTCACTGACCGTTTCCGGTCAGCTCGAGGGCGAGCTGGGAGCCACGGCCCTTGGTGCCATCTATACCTTCGGCCCCACCTTCCGTGCCGAGAATTCTAACACTCCGCGCCATCTGGCCGAGTTCTGGATGGTGGAACCCGAAGTGGCCTTCATCGACCAGGAAGAGCTGATGGAACTGGAGGAGGACTTTATTAAGTATTGTGTGCGCTGGGCCCTCGACAACTGTCAGGATGACCTGCAGTTCCTTAATAAGATGATAGACCACTCCCTCCTGGAGCGTCTCCAGGGTGTGCTGAAGGAAGAGTTCGTACGCTTGCCTTATACTAAAGGTATAGAAATACTGCAGCAGGCCATCAAGGACGGCCACAAGTTTGAGTTCCCCTGCAACTGGGGCGATGACCTGGCCAGTGAGCATGAGCGCTATCTTGTAGAGGAGCACTTTAAGAAGCCCGTCATCATGACCGACTACCCGCGCGAGTTCAAGTCGTTCTACATGAAACAGAATGAAGACCGCGCCGATGGAAGCTCGGTAGGTTACAAAGGTGCCGTAGCCCCGGGACCCACCATGCAGGGTACCGACGTCTTGTTCCCGCAGATTGGTGAAATCATTGGCGGCAGCGTCCGTGAAGAGTCGTATGAGAAACTCAATGCCGAGGTGGAACGACGGCACATGGATACTACCCATCTCTGGTGGTACTTGGACACCCGCCGCTGGGGCTCCTGCCCACATGCCGGCTTCGGCTTAGGCTTCGAGCGGCTCATCCTTTTTGTCACCGGCATGCAGAACATCCGCGACGTCATTCCGTTCCCACGAACACCCAAGTCGGCCGAGTTCTAAAAACGTAAAATGGCATGCAAAAAAGACTGAAATTCGACGAAATAGCTGTAGAAAAGCAATTTTTTACGTATTTTTCGAAAAAAATGTTGCAAAATCCTTGCAAGTTATCGGATTTATGCCTATATTTGCACCCAAAA
>ODAJ014728864.1_pt1 | contig 33667 bp, 27 predicted proteins | sample 1539241 | NCBI WGS metagenome assembly ODAJ01 (sample SAMN02144231, study PRJEB22623) | gut metagenome | biome: sheep rumen | host: Ovis aries | place: New Zealand
CGGTACATAAGGTTCGGGAATTTGAAGTTGTAACTAAAATATTTCTGTTTTTTTGTATTGAATGTAGCCTAATTAAATACTAAATTTGTAGCCGGCATTTATTGCAGTTCTTCTGTTTGTAAAAGATTCATTCCAATCTTCTATCTCAAAATAATTTACGGAATATACAAGTTCTACAACAATATTACATTTTTCTACACCGGCTCCTATTGCCCAATACAACCCATTTTCATTATATTTTTTAGAAGAGAAGAAATACTCCTTATTTTCATATCTTGTCATACCGTAACCTAATTGTCCTAAGAAATATATTTTATCTATAAACTTATTTTCTTGTAATTCAAATACCGGTTTTACGGCAACATATATATTTGTTGCTCCCAAAGAATCTTGTTTATCCCAATCCTCCTTAAATTTACTATCAAAAACATAATTTACCCCAACACCTGCACCTAAATTGTTCATTACATAATAATAAAAATCTGCTCCCAACGAAAATGTGGATTCTTGTTTATAACCACAATAGTCACCATAATAATCTTCCATAAGTAAAGGTTCAATAACATAACCAACTTTTGGAACAATTTCCATACTGCCTTTTTCTACCGCAAACACAGGTGCTGCAAGTGTCACTGCCAACAACAATGCCAACAATCCTTTTTTCATTTACTTCCTCCTTTTTATAAAGAAAACACTTCCAATTTTTCATTTATCGCAGATATTTTACTAAATAATGTAAAGGTAAAACAACAGAAAAAATTTTGTACTTTGTTCTTGACTCTCAAAGACTTTTAAGATTTTGCTTTTATATAAGAATATAAGGGCAGGAAAAAAACAGAAAAGATTTTGTTTTTAAATGAAAATGTAAGGACAGGGAAAAAACAGAAATATTTGTAAGTGAGACAAGAAATTCCCGAACCGTAGTGTACGCAAGTGAAACGGTACATGAGGTTCGGGAATTTGAAGTCGCAACTAAAATATTGCTGTTTTTCGTTTAATTATAGTTTAAATTTATTAATAATCGCTCCCTTGTCGGCAGACGATACCTGTGCCGCATATCTTGCCAAACAACCGCCGATATCCGTTTTCTTTTTTATCTGCATTGTTTGTTTTCTTTTCGCTATTTCTTCATCGGAAACTTTTAATTCTATTTTATATTCCGGAATATTTATCGAAATAATGTCACCGTCTTTAACATAAGCTATTAAGCCGCCGGAAGCTGCTTCCGGTGAAACGTGTCCCAAAGATGCACCTCTTGTAGCTCCCGAAAATCTGCCGTCCGTAATAAGTGCAACATCTTTGTCTAATCCCATACCTGCAATTGCAGATGTCGGGCTTAACATTTCTCTCATTCCCGGTCCGCCTGCCGGACCTTCGTATCTTATAACAACAACATCACCTTTAACTATTTTACCAGCATATATTGCCGCAATAGCTTCTTCTTCGCTGTCATAAACTTTCGCGGGACCTTCATGTTTTAACATTTCAGGTGCAACGGCACTTCTTTTAACTACACAACCGTCCGGTGCAATGTTACCTTTTAATACTGCTATTCCGCCTGTCTTGCTGTAAGGATTATCTATATTTCTTATAGTTTCATTATCTAAATTTACTGCAGATTCAATGTTTTCACCTAACGTTTTACCGGTACAAGTCATAACCGATGTATCTATTAAATTAAGTTTTGTTAATTCTTTTAAAACAGCATATACTCCGCCTGCCTCATTTAAATCTTCCATATATGTGTGACCTGCCGGAGCCAAATGGCAAAGGTTAGGAGTTTTTTCGCTTATTTCGTTTGCCATATCCAAATTAAATTCCACTCCGCACTCGTTGGCAATTGCCGGAAGATGTAACATACTGTTGGTTGAACAACCTAAAGCCATATCCGCAGTTAAAGCATTTTTTATTGATTGTTTTGTCATAATGTCACGGGGACAAATATTTTTCTTTACAAGTTCCATTATCTGCATACCTGCATGTTTTGCAAGTTCTATTCTTGCCGAATATACTGCAGGAATTGTTCCGTTACCTTTAAGTCCCATACCTAAAACTTCGGTTAAACAGTTCATGGAATTTGCCGTGTACATTCCCGAACACGAACCGCATGTAGGGCAGGTTTTTTCTTCATATTTTGTAAGTTCTTCTTCGTTAATTTTTCCCGCTTTAAAAGCACCTACCGCTTCAAACATTCCCGAAAGGCTTGTTTTTTTACCGTTAACTCTGCCTGCAAGCATAGGTCCGCCGCTGACGAAAATTGTAGGAATGTTTACTCTTGCCGCGGCCATTAAAAGACCCGGAACATTTTTGTCACAGTTCGGTACCATAACAAGCCCGTCAAACCCATGAGCTCTTACCATGGCTTCGGTGGAATCCGCAATCATATCTCTTGTAATAAGAGAATATTTCATTCCGTTATGTCCCATGGCAATACCGTCACAAACGGCAATCGCGGGAAACACTATCGGTGTTCCGCCTGCCATTGCAACACCGATTTTAACGGCTTCAACAATTTTATCTATGTTCATGTGACCGGGAACAATTTCGTTATGAGAACTTACTATTCCTATGAAAGGTTTTGATTGTTCTTCTTTTGTTATTCCCAAGGCATGATATAAACTTCTGTGCGGTGCATTATGCGAACCATCTACAATTTTTTCTTTTATCATATTTTTTCTCCAAAATGATTTTAGATTTTTAGTTTATATTTACGGTTTGAATTTGAATTTGTAACCTACATTTATTGAAAACGCCGAATATGTTACATCATATGTACTGCCTTCGGATATAACAGAACCATAATTGAATGAGTGCATAAACTCAAGGAAGAAATCATACACAATTTCCACACCTACACCTATTCCCCAATAAAGTCCGTTATTTGTTGACGGTGCAGGTAAATCTTCTTGCGAATCATCGTTATCAAATCTAAAAAAGCCGTAACCGGCTTGTGCTATAAAATAAATACTTTCAAGTATATCCGAATCTAAATCCATTTTCGGTCTGACAGAAAGATAAACATTTGTAAAGCCATATTTATCATCATAACCATATTCGGCAGTTGAATCAAAGATATGGTTTACACCAAAACCCATTGCTACTTGAGAATTAACATAGAAATAAAAGTCCGTTCCCAAAGTAAAATTTTTTTTGGTTGAACCGGAATCTCCGCCATCATAGAAAAGTTTAACATTGCTATCTAATGTGTAACCGATTTTTCCCAATATTTCCATATCACCGGCTTCACTTGCAAATACAGGTGCTATAAACAATGCTGACAATATTACTGTTAGGATAATCTTTTTCATTTTTTGATATCCTCTTTTATATAGTTTATATTTCTTTAATTATACAAAATAAAAAAGCGGGAAGAAAATTCTCCCCGCTTTTTCCGCTTTGCTTCCAATCTTCTATTCTTCCAAATTGCCTTCGGCAATTTTTCATCCCTTCACCCTTTCACCCATTCAACCATTCAACAACAATTAAAATTTCATTTTAATTGTTTATAAGTTTATCTTCATCGCTCCAGCTGTAAAGTTTTCTTATTTCTTTACCTACTTTTTCCGAAGGATGTTCTGCTGCAAGTTTTCTCATAGCATTGAAATGAACCTGTCCGCCTGCTTCAGACATATCAAGTAAAAATGCTTTTGCGAATGTTCCGTCTTGAATATCTTTAAGAATCTTTTTCATTGTCTTTTTGGTTTCTTCGGTAATTATCTTGGGACCTGTTGTATAATCACCGTATTCTGCAGTATTTGAAATAGAATATCTCATACCTTCAAATCCGCTTTGATATATTAAATCTACAATCAATTTCATTTCGTGAATACATTCAAAATATGCGTTTCTCGGATCGTATCCAGCTTCAACCAAAGTTTCAAAACCTGCCTGCATCAAAGCACAAACTCCACCGCACAAAACCGCTTGTTCTCCGAACAAATCCGTTTCTGTTTCGATACGGAAAGTTGTTTCGATAACACCTGCTCTTGCTCCGCCGATACCCAAAGCATAAGCAAGTGCGATTTCAAGTGCATCACCTGTAGCATTTTGTTCAACTGCAACCAAGCAAGGAACACCTTTACCTGCCAAATATTCGCTTCTTACCGTATGTCCCGGACCTTTAGGAGCAATCATTATAACGTTAACATTTTTAGGAGGTTTTATGCATCCGAAATGAATGTTGAAACCGTGTGCAAATGCTATTGTTTTACCTTCTTTAAGGTTAGGTTCGATACTTTCTTTATACAATTTTGCCTGTTTTTCATCGTTGATAAGTATCATTATAACATCTGCTTTTGCAGCAGCTTCGGCAGCTGTATAAACTTTCAATCCCTGTTTTTCCGCTTTTTCCCAACTTTTGGAACCTTTATAAAGTCCTACTATAACATCAACACCGGACTCTTTCAAGTTCAATGCATGTGCATGACCTTGTGAACCGTAACCGATAATTGCAACGGTTTTACCTTTAAGTTTTGCCAAGTTACAATCTTTTTGATAATAAATGTTTTGCATTTTTTTCTCCTCTCTTATATTAGTTTATTGTTTTATTTTGTCGTTCATTGTACATTATACATTGTAAATTGCTTTATTTCTTTCAATGGCAACAACACCTGTTCTGCAAAGTTCAACTATTCCCAACGGTCTTAAAATTTCAATAAAAGCATTTATTTTTGACGGTTTTCCCGTCATAACAACACATATCGTTTTCGGATTATAATCAACAATTTTTGCTCTGTAAATTTCCGTTATAGCCATAATTTCACTGCGGTTTTGAACGGTATTTTTAACTTTTATAAGTATCAATTCTCTTTCCACACTGTTCTTTTCATCTATATGTTTAACATATGTAACATTATGAAGTTTTCTTAACTGGCTGATAAGTTGATCTTTATCGTTATCGTCACCCCTGAGGGTAATTGTTATTCTTGAAAAAGAAGAATCTTCCGTTTCACCTACGGTTAAAGAATCTATATTAAAACCTTTTCTCATAAAAAGGCCCGCAACTCTTGTTAATACTCCATACTTGTTTTCCACCAAAGCGGCAATTACAAATCTTTTCATTTTACCCCCGAAAATTTGCTCTGCAAATTTTGATGTACGGATGTTTTTATCCTTTCACTACATCACCTGTCTTTTAGTATTTTGTCGTTTAAGCCCTTCACCCTTTCACCAACAAATTGTTTACAATTTGTGTTCACCTATTCAACTGTCTTTTCTATACATCAAATCTTTTGCTTCTCCGTAATTATGTCTTCTATCGATCCTCCCGGAGGAAGCATAGGAAGAACAAACTCATCCATATCAATTACTGTATCTATAATGTAAGGTGCATTTGCTTTATATGCTTTACTAAATGCTTTTTCAAATTCCTGTACGGTTGTTACTCTTTCACCTTTAAGTCCGAAAGCATCCGCAAGTTTTACAAAATCCGTTTTTCTGCCCAAAACGGTATTTGAATATCTTTTACCGTAAAACAGTGTTTGCCATTGTCTTACCATACCCAAAACGCCGTTGTTTATAATAACTATTACAACCGGAATATTATAAGTAACCGCGGTTGCAAGTTCGTTCAAGTTCATACCGAAACTTCCGTCACCGGTAACTAAAATTGCTCTTTTTTTACTTCCTACCGCTGCACCTATTGCAGCACCCAACCCGTATCCCATGGTTCCAAGACCGCCGCTTGAAACAAATGTTCTCGGTTTTTCAAAACTTGTAAACTGTGCAGCCCACATTTGATGTTGTCCTACATCGGTAGCAACGACAGTATCATTATCTTTAATCTTATTTATTACATCAAAAACCTGCTTTGGACTGATTTTATCACTTTTAACAACATTAACTTTTTTGGAAATTTCTTTGCTTTTAGTTTTTAACTCATCTATTGTTTTTTTCCATTCGGCATGTTTTTGTTTATCGCATTTTTCAATTATTTTTGAAAGAGCACAAGAAATTTTTCCTACAATACCTACATCCGCTTTAATATTTTTATTTATTTCGGAAAGGTCTGTATCAAGTTGTATAACTTTTGCATTTTTGGAATATTTTTTTACGTTTCCGGTAGCTCTGTCGCTGAACCTTACACCTATACCTATTACAAGATCCGCTTCTTTGTTTGCCATGGAAGATTCGTATTGTCCGTGCATGCCCTGCATGCCTAAAAATCTTTCATAAGAATTTTCTATCGCGGAAAGTCCCATCAAAGTACAACCGATATATCCGTCTATTTTTTCGGCAAGTTCTTTTATTTTTTTACTTAACCCTGCGGTTATTACACCGCCGCCGATATAAATATACGGTTTTTGTGCTTTATTTATTAAATCAACCGCGGCATCTATTTCTTTATCATTCGCTTTTTTCTGCGGATAAGGTTCAATAACACCTTCACATTCAAAATCGTACTCCGCAATTTGAACATCTTTGGGTATATCTATTAATACGGGACCCGGTCTTCCGGACTTTGCAATTTGAAAAGCTTCTCTTATAGTGTCTGCCAAATCTTTAACATTACTTACAAAATAGTTGTGTTTTGTTATAGGTAATGTAACACCCGTAATATTTATTTCCTGGAAACTGTCTTTACCTATTAAAGATGTAGGGACATTTCCGGTAATTGCCACCATAGGTATGGAATCAAGCATTGCCGTTGCAATTCCTGTAACCAAATTTGTTGCTCCCGGGCCCGAAGTTGCAATAACAACTCCTACTTTACCGGTAGCTCTTGCATAACCGTCGGCAGCATGAGCAGCACCCTGTTCATGTGCGGCAAGATAATGGTTAATTCTGTCACTTGCTTTATATAATTCATCATATATATTCAACACTTGCCCGCCGGGATATCCGAACACATCGGTTACACCTTGCTCTATAAGTGTTTCAATAACAATTCTTGAACCCGGCATTTTATGTTTTGCCATAATAACCTTACCTCCACCAACAACAAAAAAACTTTCATCTCTGCTGTTATACAAAATAACTTAAAGAGACGAAAGCACTAAAATTGTTAAAGTATAAAAAACTTCCGCGGTACCACTCTTTTTCATCCTGACTCAGGATGCACTTTTTCTCTTTTACGGTGAGAATCCGTCTGTTTCTACTTTCGTTTACAACGATTTCTTACAGCTGCTCCGCGGTGACTTCAATATGTTTTGCCAATGTCTTGCACCAACCGACACTTCTCTTTAGACAAATTAATATTTACTGCTCCGCATCAATGCATTTAATACTGAAAATTATACCTTTACAAACTTAGTTTGTCAAACGGAACAAAATGCAAAGCATTTTATTGGTTATAGGGTTATAAGGTTATGGGGTGAAAGGTTAAAAAGGAAACGATTGCAAAAAAAGTATTAACAAAATAAAAGAATAATGTATAATATCATACATGCTTATAGGAATAATACCTGATGTTCATCAAACAACACACTTTATCAAAATGGTTGAAAACAATATCAACCGGTTGGATAAACTTGTTTTTTTGGGTGACTATGTCGATAACTGGTTGGAAAAGATATGGTGGCACGATCCCGAACATAATCCCGTAAACACAATAAACAAAGTTGTATCTTACAAACAAAATTATCCCGACAAAATCGATTTGCTTTTAGGTAACCACTGTTTATCTTATTTATCAAAAAATCCCAAATCGAAGCTCGTAAGCGGGCACCAACACGAACACGACAAAGAAATCTCACAAGCATTTTTGAAAAACATTGAACATTTTAAAATTGCCGTGGAATATGACGGTTGGGTAATATCCCATGCCGGTTTTTCAAACACTTGGGTAAACAACCAAAAAGAAAAAGGATTTAATCCCAATAAAGAAAATATTATTGATTGGTGCAACAAAATGTTATTGAAAAAAAACTTTCATTATTTCGATTGGACCGGAAAGTTAAGTCCGAGCGGAGACGAAGTTACACAAACTCCCACATGGATAAGACCGTTTTCTTTAATGAAAGATTCGTATTTTAGTAACCAGTTGGTAGGACACAGCGAAACAAAACTTGCACCGATATTTGTTACAAATAAAAAAACAAACTTAATTCTTGTAGATTCTCCGGATCATACCTGCTACTTTGAACTTAACACAAAAAAACAACCGAAATTCGAAACGGTGGAAAAAGTGTTAAAAACAATCAGAACGTGAAACAAAAAAAACGGGAAGAAGAAACAACAATGTACAATGTATAATGAATAAAAAAAAGCAGGGAGAAAATTTTCTTCCTGCTTTTTTATTGTTTTTACAGAGCCCGTATCAAGTACAGGATGACAGAAACAAATGAAATTTGGCCATAAAAATGTAAGGACAGTAAAAAAACAAGAATATTTGTCAGTGAGACGAAAAATTCCCGAACCGCAGTGTACAAAAGTGTAAACGGTACATAAGGTTCGGGAATTTAAAGTTGTAACTAAAATATTTTTGTTTTTTATATCAATGTTAGTTTATTAAAATGTAAATTTATAACCAACATTCAATGTAATTGTTGTATATGTTAAATCTGCGGTATCACCAAGTCCATACTTATCTTTTATTGAACCGTTATTAGCTGAATATAACAATTCTACTATAAAATTTTTATAAATTTCTGTTCCTGCACCGATTCCCCAATAAAGTCCGTTGCCATCAGATTCTCCGTGTCTATGACCATCAAATCTAAATAATCCGTAACCTAGTTGACCTAAAAAATATACACTGTTAAATATTTCGGATTCCAATTCTATTTTCGGCTTTACGGCAAAATAAAAATTTGTAAAACCTACTTCGCCTTTGCTATCAAATCCATGATCTTTCATATCCTTTAAATCCGCATTGAAATTATTGTTTATACCAAAGCCTAAAGCAACATTCTTATTTATGTAATAAAAGAATTCCGCTCCGATTAAGACGGACATATTTACATCCGAATCTCCTTTGCCTTCGACAGGGGTAAAACCACCCGCATCAACCAAACTACCGCTTGCATCAACTTTCGGTGTTAAATTTAATCCTAATTTTCCTACTATTTCCATATCCCCTTTTTCACTTGCAAATACAGGTGTTACAAGTGCTACTGCCAACAACAATGTTAACAAACTTTTCTTCATTTACTTCCTCCTTTTTACAAAGAATTTTTACTACCTGTTTATTATACTTATATTTTGTCAAAAATTGTTTTGCATTTTTTACCGACATTATAAATTATACATTGCTGTTCCGTCTTGTCATTCCGCACTTGATGCGGAATCTCTCTGTTTGTCATTGCCGTTTCCATACTTCCATACATCTATACCTCTATGCATCTGTCGTCCTTGTCGTTTAAAATGGGGACAAAATTCCCTATTAACCAAATCCGGCAAAAATCAAAAACACCTATAAAATCAACAAATTTACAAAATATTTATTGACAAACATATTTTTATATTTTATAATTAATCGTGAAATAAATCACAATAAAAGGAGTGATGAGATATGCCTAAGAAAAAACAACCTAAAGGGACTGTTACTAAAGCAAAGATAACAGAAACCGAAAAAGATACCGCACCAAACATTGTTGATACGGTAGAAAAATTAAATGCTTTAATTGCCAGAGTAAAAAAAGCTCAAACGGAATACGCAAACTATTCCCAAGAGCAGGTAGACAAAATTTTTAAAGCGGCGGCAACCGCAGCAAACAAAGTAAGAATTCCGCTTGCAAGAATGGCGGTGGAAGATACAGGTATGGGTGTTTTGGAAGATAAGATAATAAAAAATCATTATGCTTCCGAATACATTTACAACAAACATAAATATGCAAAAACCTGCGGAATAATAAGCGAAGACAAAGAAAACGGTATAAAAATAGTTGCCGAACCTTTGGGAATTATTGCAGGTATCATACCTACAACAAACCCCACATCAACGGCAATATTTAAATCACTTATAGTATTAAAAACAAGAAATGCAATTATATTTTCCCCTCACCCCAGAGCAACAAAAAGTACAATAGAAGCGGCAAAAGTTGTTCTTAACGCTGCCGTTGAAGCGGGAGCTCCGAAAGATATTATCGGTTGGATAGATACTCCTTCAATGGAACTTTCGGATGCTTTGTTGCATCATCCGGATATTGCCTGTATTTTGGCAACCGGCGGTCCGGGAATGGTTAAAGCGGCATACTCTTCGGGAAAACCCGCACTCGGTGTAGGTCCGGGAAATGCTTGTGCCGTTATAGATGAAACTGCCGATATCAGAGCATCCGTATCTTCGATTATAATGTCTAAAACATTTGATAACGGTATGATATGTGCTTCCGAACAAGCGGTTGTTGTTGTTGAATCCGTTTACGAAAAAATCAAAAAAGAGTTTATTTACAGAGGTGCATACCTTGTAAGTAAAAGCGACGAGAAAAAGATGGTTGCACTTCCTTTCATAGATGCAAAAAGAGGAACCGCGCATCCTTTAATAGTAGGTCAAACACCGCAAAAAATCGCAGAACTTTCCGGATTTAAAATTCCGCAGGATTCCAAATTGTTGTTATGCGAAAGACCGAAAGTGGACTGGAACGATCCTTTTTCCAGAGAAAAACTTTCACCTATATTAACAATGTATAAAGCAAAGAACTTTGAACAGGCAACGGAAATGGCTTACGAACTTGTATCCAAGGGCGGACCGGGGCACACTTCCGTTTTGTACACGGATGCAAGAGTAAAAGAAAGAATAAACGCTTTTGCGGAAAAAATGCCTTCATGCCGTGTATTAATTAATACACCGTCATCGCAAGGCGGTATAGGAGATATTTACAACTTTAAACTTGAACCTTCGTTATCGCTCGGATGCGGATCGTGGGGCGGCAACTCGATATCGGGAAATATCGGAGTAGAACATTTGTTAAATTACAAGACTGTAGCCGAAAGGAGAGAAAATATGTTATGGTTTAAAGTTCCGCAAAAAATATATTTTAAGAGAGGATGCTTGGACCTTGCTCTCAAAGAACTTAAAGGTAAAAAAAGAGCATTCATAGTTACGGACCGTTTCTTGTTCAATTCCGGTGCTGTTGAAAATATTACCGATGTTTTGGATGAAATGGAAATAGATCATCAAATGTTTTTCGATGTTAAACCGGACCCGACACTTGCAACAATAGATGAAGCTCTTACAATGGTAAAAACTTACGAGCCGGACGTAATTATCGCGTTGGGCGGCGGTTCACCTATGGATGCCGGTAAAATTCTTTGGTTGTTGTACGAACAACCGGATGTAAACTTTGAAGATTTATCTATGAGATTTATGGATATAAGAAAAAGAATTTACCAAATACCGGATTTAGGCAAAAAAGCCACTATGGTATGTATTCCTACAACTTCCGGTACTGGCTCGGAAGTTACACCTTTTTCAATTATTACCGATGAAAAAACTCATTACAAATATGCAATTGCGGATTATGCTTTAACACCTAACATGGCAATTGTTGATCCTAACTTTGTTGACAGTATGCCGCAGGGATTAACCGCCGCTTCCGGTATAGACGCTTTGGTACATTCGTTGGAAGCATACGTTTCCTGTATGGCAACAAACTTTACAAACTCCAACGCTTTGGAAGCAACAAAACTTGTGTTCAAGTATCTTCCCCGTTCATACAAAGACGGTAAAAAAGATCCCAAGGCAAGAGAAAAAATGCATTATGCCGCAACAATAGCAGGTATGGCTTTTGCAAATGCTTTCTTGGGATTATGTCATTCTATGGCACACAAGCTCGGTGCAATGTACAATATTCCGCACGGTGTGGCAAATGCACTTTTAATAAGACAAATTATAAAATTCAATTCCAACGACAGACCCAGAAAACAAGCCACGTTCCCGCAATACAAGTATCCTAACGCAAAAATGAAATATGCACAAATTGCAGATGAACTTCAGTTAGGCGGTAAAAACGATGACGAAAAAACAGAAAGGTTAATAAAAGCAGTTGATGATTTAATGACACAAATCAATTTACCTAAATCCATAAAAGAGTTCGGTGTAAAAGAAGAAGATTTCATGAAAAATCTCGATACTCTTGTAGAAAGAGCATTCGATGATCAATGCACCGGAGCAAACCCTGTTTATCCGTTAATGTCGGAAATTAAACAAATATTCTTAAATGCTTATAACGGTATTGTGTAAAAAATAAAAACATTCATAAGGGCAGGCAACAAATGTCTGCCCTTATAAGAGGACATTTTTATGAATATACCCGATAAAGTTTTGAACCGTTTATCTTTATACCATTTCATACTTGATGATTTAAGAGAAGGTGAACAATATATTTCAAGCAAAAAAATTGCCGAACTGTTAAACATAGATAATTCCCAGGTAAGAAAAGATTTAAAATATCTCGGCAGTTCCGATTTAGGTAAATGCCGTGTTGGTTACGATGCCAAAAAGTTAAAAAAGACAATAGAAGAAAAGTTGGGTTTCAAGCAGCAACGAAATGCTTTTATTATAGGTGCCGGAAATTTGGGTTCTGCACTTGCCAAGTATAACAGTTTCAAAGATTACGGATTAAATATTGTTGCAATGTTCGATACGGACACAAAAAAAATAGGTTCTTTTATTAACGGTAAAGAAGTTTTCAATGTAACCAAAGTGGCAACACTTGCAACAAAAATGAAAGTGGATTTTGCCATACTTACCGTACCCAGGGAAAATGCCAAAACAACGGCAAACTATCTTGCAGGTGCGGGTATAAAAAACATTTGGAATTTTACACCGTGTATATTGGATGTTCCGAAAGATATTAAGGTTTGGAATGAGAATTTGATTGGCAGTTTTTTGCAGTTCAATATTGAAAAAAAGTAGCGAAACGGATTTATCTTTTAAATAATAATATATCTAAAAACAGATCTACACAATAATATCCGAAAAGCGGTCTTCAAAAACAATTTGTTTCCTGCATAATATTCCGGCAAGTTTGTTTGTATCATCTACAACTATAACATCCAAAATTTCGTTGGTATGTAAAACAAAAAGGGCTTTATATAAATTTTCTTTTTGGTTAACGGTTACAGGTTCCGGATTCATTATATTTTCTATACTGTCATCAGTATTTTTGTTACTGAAAATGTAGTCATCAATTTCTTCTTTTGAAATGCTGCCTGCAACAACTTTGTTATCGTTTAATATCGGTAAAACATTATATTTTGTTTGTTTCATTAAATTCGGTATTTCGGAAATTTTTGTTTTTAATGTTACATTAACAACATTTTTATCCATAGCATCAACAACTTTCAGTTCACACAAAGTTTCTTTCTCTTTCGTATTTTTGGATTGTTTCAAAATTAAAGTTGAATATATCGGTTCATGTCCGAACAATTGTGCAACCAAATCCGCAACGGCAATACTTAACATTACCGGCAAAATATGATGATAATCGCCGGTCAATTCAAAAACCATAACTATGGCGGTTATCGGTGTTCTTGCAACCGCTGCCAAAAATGCTCCCATACCGACAATGGATATCGTAACCAAATTTATTTCTATTCCGATAACATTTGATATTGAACCTACAATATAACCCAAAAACGAGCCCAACATTAAAACAGGGAAAAATATTCCCCCTGCAGCACCCGAAGAAAAACATAACGGAGTAACTAAAAATTTTACCGCAAATATTATTGCTATTAACGAAAGAGTAAATTTGTATTGAAACAATTGTGAAATAAAAATGTTGCCGGAACCTAAAACATAAGGTAAGAACACACCCACGATACCTATAACAAAACCTGCTATTGCAGGCTTTATATAGTTTGGAACTTTTATTTTATCGAACACTTTTTGGTTTAAGAAAATTGTTTTGGCAAACAACACACCGAAAATGCCTACAATTATTCCCAACACTATAAAAACAACAAGACTTTCCAACGAAATTTTAGGAAGATTTTGCAGTTCCGGTATAAAAAAAGAGGGATTTTCCCCCACAAAATGTCTTGATACGGTTACCGCGGAAACAGTTGCTATAAGAACGGTAAACAATGTTGAAACGGAAAACTTTCTTGTAAGTTCTTCAACGGCAAAAATTGTTCCCGCAACAGGTGCATTAAAAGTTGCTCCTATTGCCGAAGCTGCACCTGCAGTTATTAAATTGTGTTGTTTTGTTCCGCTCTTTTTAAATAATCTTGAAACCACGGCACCGCAACCGGCACCAAGCTGAACACTCGGCCCTTCCCTTCCTAAAGAAAAGCCGCTGCCTATACCTATAACACCCGCCGCAAATTTTATAAACATACTTCTGATTCTTATCTTTTTACCTAACCGCATCAATGCCAACTTTACAAAAGGAATACCGCTCCCTTTTGTTTCGGGTGCAACCTTAAACACAAGTATTCCCACAATTAAACCTGCCAAACAAGTTATAATCGGAAATACAAATATTTTTGCTATTAACGGAATTTGTGATAAAAAACTTTGGTTAAAGGAAAACAAATTAGAAATGCACCAATTAAACAATATTACTATTATTCCGGACAAAATCCCCACTAATATTGCTTCTATGATAATTCCCAACTTGGAAAGTTTTGTAATCTTCAATAACATAATGCAATATTATACTACTTTTAGGAAAGAAAGATTTATCATCCTTTTTTGCAGCAAATTTACGACAAGACGTTGTCGTGTTTTTTATAAAGTACCATTTTTTAGTAAAACTTTCCCCTTTGGCAGTGATTAAGTGAGTGTAGAAACATATACAATAATTTGAAATAAGCGAAACGGATTTATCTTTTAAGCTATAACTTTATATTTGTCTTCTTCGAGTACCACTCGCTCCGCTTTCATTTCAGTACACTTCAGTCGGCAAATATTTCGTTATAGCTTAAAATTTTGAAATCCTTTGATGGACAACAACGACCGGTGTCGTTGCAAATAAAATGAAGCAATACAAACTTTGTTATTTGGTAATTTTTTTATCAAAGAATCTAAATTTTTAAATCTTTTTCATTTAAAAAAACTAATCTTTGTAAGTCTGTTTCATTTAATATATTTGTTATATTTTCCATATCTTTATTTAAACAAACTAATAGTATTACTAACAAAAATCGTCAAAAACATCGCCACCAGTCCATTCTTCTCCCAAAGCTAAAGTAAAATACTTATCAGCACCATCATCCGTAAAATAACTACCTAAAGATTCTATTATAAAATTACCATCTTCAAACATAATTTTAGCTAAATACCAACCTTTTACAGAAGATTCTGTTGCTGCAGACTGAACCACAATAAAATCTTTATCTTTTGACATTTTTACTTTTGTTATTTCTGTTGTATTGTAATTATTTTTAGAAAATATATTACCTACTTTAAGTTCTTTAAAATAGTCCTCTAATGGTGTATCTGTTATAACTTTTGGACATCCAATAAATTCTGTTGGAACTCTCCAATCCTTTTGAATACAATGTTCTGTTAAAGATTTAAAATAAATATCATCAGATACACCATAAATACTATCTTTTTTAGGGTCTCTATAAATCCATTCTCCTATTTTATTTTCAAAGTTAGAGGTGTTTTCTTTTTTATCTTCTTTTTCTGTCCAATTTTTTTGTCTAACTTTTAAATTTTCTTCTTCGTCTTTAGTTACAGGTCTCATCCAAGATGTATTTTGTCTATGATTTAAGTTATGCAAAATATTCCAATTTTGTTTGATATTATCTATAGAATCTCCTGTTAAATGCTCTATCTTTTTAATTGTGGTAGGATTTTTTAAAATATTTTCTTCTCTTGTTAACCACCTTAAATTTTCAGGTCTGTTATTTTGTTTGTTTGTATCCTTGTGGTCAATAACATGTTCTTTTGATGGTTGCTCTCCTAAGAAAGCTGTAGCAACTATTCTATGAACTTGAACTCCAGCAATATAACGATATCCTTTATCTCCAACTATACCAAAAGTCCATTTATTATCCGAAGGACGAACTTTGTTTCCTTTGGGATGTCTTAATACCATTCCATTGTTTCTAACAGAATATTTTTCATTCTTATAGACACATTCTTTTTCTTCTGTATAATCATTTGTAATTAAGTCTGTCATATTTTATTCCATTGGTTTTATCATTGATTCAATGAATTTAATTTCTTCGTCACTCAATTTATATTTTTTATAAAGTTGTTTATCTATTTCTTCTGTAGAACAATTCCAGTTTATATCCGATTTATTTGTAAAATTTTGTAATGGAACAAATTGATACACTCCTCTTGGTCCATTTTGAGTTTTCTTTTTAATACTAACAAGATACCTAAAGAATCTAGTTTTTATATAAGATATAATATTTAAGCATTGATTTTTAGTAAAATTGTGTTTATCTTTATCATACCCAATAACTAAATAAGTTTGAGAACATATGGAATTAGGCTCTCCATAAAAAGGATATCCTAATACTTGTGTATCATTACCACTTCCACCTGTTGTTGGTATGTATATCTTATGTAAATTCTTAGTTTCAATATTTTTAGGTATTTGATTTTCTTTAATCCAAGCATAATCCAATTCTAAATTATGAGTTATTTTATTTACATAGTATTTGATATTAAATTCTTTAGTTTTTGATTTACTATAATCTTTCCAATTAGATGTTAAAAATTCACTATTATCAAAAAAATGTTTTGGACTTACTAATCCAGAGAAATTTCTATCCTCATTTTCTAAATAATTATGTTCTTTTACTATTATTTTAGAGATTATTTGTATTGCTCTTGTATCTCTAATCACTATTCCAATGTTGTTAGAATCTAAATAATCAAATCTTTTTACTATTTGCTTATCTTTTGAGGAATAATAACGGAAAATACATTTATCGTTATAATCGTTTTGTAATAAGAAATAACAAACTCCACCTTTTATTTCAACATTTGGAAATATATCGCTGGAACTATCAAAATCATGGATTACTTTGAATTTATTAGATTTCAACATTTCATCTACCCAAACATCTGGTATTCCTTGAGATGTTTTGGTCATCCATCTGCTAGGAACAATCAAAGAAACATATTTAGGATTCAATTTTATTGATGCAGAAATAAAAATATTATATATTGATTTTGCATTTGAACTATTTGAACCTTCTATTCCAAAACTTTCTTGATAAGGTGGATTACCAACAACAGCATCAAAATTCATATCTTTTCCTCCTTTTATATTCCAATAATTCGGATTTAATACTCTTTTTACAAATTGTTCTGATTTGTTTTCTACAGTATTTATTAAATCTTTAAAATAATGAGCATTTATTTTTGTGTCTTTAAAACCCATTAATGTTCTTTGTGTTATACTTTTTGCCATAGGAGTTTTACATATAACAAATACATTTTCTTTTATTGTTTGCTCCCATAATTTATCTTGTTCTTCTAATGACAAATCTTTATTTTTACATTTTGTTTTGAATATACTATATGTAACAAATAAAGGATAAAGACCAGTTTTTGAATTTATTTCTAATATTTGTGCATTTGGATTTGCTAAAGTATCATAGGTAACTTGTTCTTGATTTACAAATAGTGGTTCTTCTATTGTATTTTCATATTTTTCGTCATAAAAATTATAACCACCTAAACAATCTATCATGTGTCTGTTAACAACTCTCCACGGAGTTAAGACAGTTTCTTTATCTGGATTTTTAAAATAAGAAAACAATTTTGTGATTTCTTGTATTCTTTCTAATATAGGTAAATCATCTGCTCTTTTTACAATGTTTCTTATTTTTTTACCAGCCAATATAAATATATGTTTGTCATAATATTTAACAAATTTCTTAAATATTTCCTTTGTTACTCCTGTAGGCATAAACTCATTCCAAGAATTATCATCTACTTTATTTGGTAAGTCCTCTATAGAAATATCTTCTTCTATATTTACATCTGCACCATATATAAGTAATGGCATTCTTACAGATATTGCTCTTAATATTGAAATTGCTTTGTTTCTGTTTTCTTTTATTTGTTTTTGTTTCTCTAATAATGCTTTTTCTTCTGGTGTTAATTCTTTTTTCTTTTTCTTTTTCTCTGCTTGTTTTAATTTTTCTCTTTCTTCTTCCGTTAATCCATGAACATTTATATCTATATCTTCAATTTTTGATGAAGGTTTAGTTGTGCCTACAATTTTCTTTAAATCTTCAAAGAGTTTCAAATCATCCTTATCCAATTTAAAAAGTTCTTCGTTATATATTTTTGTATCTTCAAATCCGTTTTGAACAGCTCTTTCTGCATATACATCTTTTAATTTTTCCATCAATCTCGGAACATTATATTTTTTCATTCTTGTTCCACTAATTGATAATACAGGACAGAAATTTAAAAGTTCACCCATTCTTTGTTCTTCACTTTCAGTATTAGTTTTTCCTGCTTTTGTTGATAGATGAGTAGCCTTTGCTAAAATTTTTAATGTTCTATCTGGAGCAAAATCAAAAACATAACAATTTTGTTTTTCTTTTCCATTAATAGTTGCAGGTGTTTGAACCCTAAAAATAGTTTGTAAATATCTTTCTGGGGTTGTTGAATAAGAACCAGCTAAATACATTACTGCCGTCCATTGCGGAACAGTTACACCTGTTGTTAATTTTCCACAAGACAAAGTTATTGTATAACTATCATTTTCCAATGCTTTTTTTATGGCAGATTTTACTTTTTGTAAATCTTCCATTTTTCCATCATCTTCATCACCTTCACCAGCTACATTCACAATATTAAATGCTGTTGAACCAAAAATATCATTTTTTTGCATTAGTTCTTTCAATGCTTTCGCTTCTTTTACACCTGGAACTATCCATAAAGAATGCTTAAAAAGTTTTCTATATTCTTCTTTTGAATATGGATAATTAGTTTCATTATTTTCTTTACTAATTAAGGTTAAAAATTTTTCTATATCTTTTTCATAGACAAAACTTCCCTTTTTTACATTTGCTGGCATTTGTCTTCTATCTTTATTTTTATCCCCAGTCCAAACCCTAAAAAACTCTTTAAAATTGAATGATTTATCTTCTATATCTACCCACGCAGGACTATGTAAGACCTTGCCTAAGTCATAAGTATATATATTCAATTTTGGTAAACATGAATAAGGGTTATAATCACCATAATGTTCTTTATTCCATTTTTCTTTTGCTTTTTGTTCATCTATATAATCCCAAGTATATGTCTCATCTTCTTCATAATTTTCTTGTATTTTAAATGGTGTTCCAGAAAGTTCTAATAATTTTGTTTTTTCTTTTATTAATTCTTTTTTTACATTTTCACCAAGTTCTGTAGTTGTTCCTTCATGAGCTTCATCAATTATTACACAATCCCAATCTAAAGAAAATAATTCTTCATTTTTATTAAATTTTCCACCTACTTTTGTTGAACCTCTTAAATCTTGAACAGAAGCAAAATATATGAAATTTACTGTATTGTCATGTTTCTGAGCTTTTAACAAATCTTTTATTGTTTCTGTGGAATCTTTTTTGTTGTAATAATAGTGCGGACTATCGTAAAAAATTTTATTAAAATCTTCAAACCAACCAGTATCAACTACAGGTCTATGTGATATTATAAGTGTTTTTTTAAACTGTATTTCTTTCACAACTTGTAAAGCACAAAGAGTTTTCCCAAATCTCATCTTAGCATTCCAAAGCATTTTATTAGAAACTTTAAATTTTTTAACAGTTTTATCTATTGCTTGTTTCTGTTCGTCTCTAAATTCTATTGGTGTATTATTTTTTGATATTTCATTAGCAGATAAAGTCTTTTTCCCTTGTTTTACAGCAGAAATTGCTTTTTTTATAGTCTCCAAATCTGTTTTAAACCATTCTTTACCCGTAGTATCATTTACTTTTTGTTTTTTTATATTTGAGTTTTCTAATACTTCATGAACATCATGGTCTCTAAAGCCAATAATATTTTCTTTGCTATCTTTATAAACTGCAATTTCTGTGTATAATAACTCTGGACTTATTCCTAATGTGTTTGAATATTCTTTTATTCTTTCTTTTGCTGCTTGATTTAAAGCTGAACTATTAGGTTGTAATTCTTTACTATCAAAATTTTTATCAGTATTAACTGTTGTATCGCCTATTTTTAATAAACCTATATGTGTTTTATATTTATGAGATGGTAATCTAAAAACATAAATAAGCTTATAAGCAAATGTATTTTCAAACTTAAAGTTTTTTATTTGTTCTTCTTTTTGTTTTTGTATCATAGGCTTTTACTCCTATTTTCTATTTTTCTTCTTCGGCTTTACAACATTTGATTGTATTGCATTTGAAATTAAATCTATAAATCTTACAATCTTTCTTTCTTTCCAATCCATAACTTTACAATATATTCCGTTATGTTTATGAATATCATTTTTTTTACAACCCAAACATTTAATGATTTCTGTAGTTTGGTTAAACAAATCTTCTCTTATTATTGTTTCTTCTCTACAACTATCAGGAATTACACCTTTTAAACCATCCATTTGAAAAATATTCCAGGATATAATTTTTGCAAATTTTACCATATCTATTAATTTGATTGTTTCATTAAATTTTTGTTCAAAAAACTCTACAACAGTAAATAAAACATTTTCTCTTGCGAGAAAGACATTGTCTCCCTGCCAATCATAACCATAAATACTCTTTACTGCTTGTATTGCATATTTTATCCATGTGTTTTTTTGTTTTGTATGTTCATTTATTATTCTTAGCTTTCTATCTAACAAACCAATTCTATCTTCTGGTGGAATATATTTTCTTGTTGTTGAATCATATCTACTTGTTAAATATGGAGCTTCACCACAACTTATTTCTAATCTATTAAGTTTTATATAATCCTTCCATTTTTTTTCTTTTTTCTTCGGGAATTCAATTTTGTTCTTATTAGTTATCCAAAATTTTTCTTCTTCTGTATTAAAAATATTTTCTTTTCCAAACCATTGATTATCTATTAAATTGTTTTGCTTATTACAAATCCAGGCAGGTGTAAAAACTTCTGCTTTTTGTTGTATTCTTAACTGTTGTTCTTCTTTTGATTTTTCTACTCGTGGTTTTATTATATTTCCGTTTTTGCCAGTTATATATTGAATTTCCATATAGTCATTTTTTGAATATCCTTTGCCGTATTTTTCGTAATTATCTGTTGCCCATATTAAGTTTTTTCCAGTGGTGTTATCTTTAAGTAAAAGAAGTATAAGTTGTTGACTTAAAGACAATATATAATTTTCTTTGATATCTATTTTTTTGTTGTTTTGTATTTCTGTTGGCATAGTATTCCTTTAAGAATGACTTTTATTAATTTTATCAAATTTAACCGACAAGATAAAGAAAAAAATATTTGTTTATATGAATAATTATATTAAATAGTTACGACAACATCTTGTCGCAACTTTTTAATATATTTCTTGACAAAAAAAATGTTTCGTATTACAATCTCTATGTAGTTAAAAACTATATTTTTAGTTTCGGGTGGATTTATTGGTTTTACTTGCCAGCCCTAAATGGCTAAAGGAGCTTTTTTTATTGGTAATAAAAAATACAGTGTGGATTTAGTCACTTTACTTGCCTGCACTATAAATACAGAGCTAAAGGAGTAACAGATGCAATTTATAATTTATAATGTCGAATGTACAATTAACAACTGCTGCAAAAAACAACAAAAACAAAACATAATTCAACAAATTATCTCGGCAAAACATTTCACAGATTCTTCTTAATTTATGTATCAACAATGTTAATACATAAGAGTTTTTATATAAAAAACAAATTAAGGAGAAATATTATGAAAACAAAATCAAAAAAAACAATAAAATTGGCAACTTTTTCAGATCTTAAACGTCCTATACAAAAAACAAAATTAAAAAAAACAACAAAAAAGGACAAAGAATTGATATTTTACATAAAACCGAAAGAAACTAAAAATTCTTTGTATATAAAAGACAAAGACAAAAACGGAAAAAGAATTTGGATAGACGGTGATGCTTGGCTAAGTCCTATAGATATTAAAAAGCCGGAAGATATAAAATTGTTACCGAAAGAAATTCAAGAGTTTTTTCCCAAATGGGAAAAAGAAATAGAAAGAGTAATAAAAGAGCATAAGGTCGAACTTTATAAAAAATCATACTCTAAATTTATATTTAACAAGAAAGTATATTATATATATTCAAATCCTATATATTATGCATACTTTAAATTTATATATGAAAAGAAAATGTATTCTATATATCCAAAAGCATTTAAAAATAATCAAAGAAGAGATGCAATTTATACTTTTTGCTTAATGTCTTCTATAATAAGAGAAGATTTAGAAAGTATAGGATGTCTTTACTCTTATCGTGGATGACACGAAATTGTTTAAATAAAAAACATATTACTATATCCGAAAATTCTTAAATACTATCAATAAATTTAATCAACTCGGAGTAGTCACCCTTATCGGCAAGTTTTAATGCCAAAACGTATTTTTTTCTTATTTCGGAAATTTCGGATAAATTGTAATTTCCCCACGAAAATTTCGGTAATCCGAAATTTTGCATTAACAAGTCTGCCATTATTCTCGATATTCTTCCGTTGCCGTTCACAAACGGATGAATTGCAACAAGTCTGTGATGAAATCTTACGGCAATTTCTTTTTGACTAAAAGTTTTATTTGCTATCCAATAATTTATATCATCAAACAATACTTTTAAATCCGGTTGTATTTGATATGGCGCAACACCTATATTTCTTTCCGTTGTTCTGAATTTCCCTGCCCATTTCCAAATGTTTCCAAACATTTTTTTATGTAATGTTTTTATAAAATTTTCGTTTAAAATATTTTTCTTGTTTGTAAGCAACCATATTTCGGCATCAATAATTCCCTTAGTTTCAAGTTCATTTAATTCCGCTCTGTTTGTAATCCATTTTAATTTTAATCCGTCTTTTTCTTCTTCCGTTAACGGTGTGGAATTATCGTCCGTTTCAAAAATATTCATATTAATCCTCATCCCAAATTTTTGTAGCTTTCTTACTTATTAAATATTCAATTGTATCTTCCAAAATTTCTTTATTTTCAGATAATTGATTTTCCAAACTCATATTGTTGTTAACCTTTGTTACTATGTTTAATGCTTTTTCTTTAGCCCTGTTATAAATAATATCATTAACTTTTTCTCTTGGAACAAGAGCATATACAAAATCGCAATTTAATTCATCCGCAATTTTTTCCATTGTTGACAGCTTTAAATTCTTTTCATTTTTTTCAATAAATGTAAGTCTGGGTTGAGATACTTTTAACCTTTTTGCAAATTGAATAGTAGTCATTCCAAGCAACTCTCTTATAGTTTTTATCCAACCTTGAAGAGGTTTTTCCTTGGTAATTTGTTTAAAACTATCAAATTTTTTCTGATAAGATTTAATAAGTTGTTTTTTTATATTCATTTTATAACCTATCTATTATTATTTTCATTAAATATTATAACATATATATTATATTTGTCAAGAGTTTTAATAACAGATAAGTTATATTTTATTTCAAAAATATTGTAGTTTTTTGTCGTTTAAGACCTTAAGATTTTGTGTTAGAATGAAGCAACTAAAATATAAGTTCCGACTTCCTTGACTCCCGAAGAGTTTTCAAGTTTTTGCTTAGAATGAAGCATTTGCCGACTGCGGTGTACAAAAGTGAAACGGTACATAAGGAAGGTAAATGCAAAATTATAAGTAAATAATAAAACTCGTTTCGCTAATCTTTTTGTAAGAAATTACTTCCTTACAACAAGAAAAATCCCGGTTATTACTAATAGGAACCCAACCGCATTAAACAACGACACCTGTTCCCCGAACACCAACACTCCCACAATTATCGCAGTAAGCGGTTCGAGTGCACCGATTATCGAAGTTTTTGTTGCACCGATAAGTTTTATTGCAACATTAACCGTTTCTATGGCAACTATCGTAGGTATTACCGCCAAACAAAGCACATATATCCACTGATTCGGTTTTGTAAGCAACTGAAAATCCAACCCGAACCTTAAACATATAAAATAAAAAACCGTTCCGGAAAGCATAACATAAAAAGTCACTTTTTCCGGCTGCATATGTTTTATGGCTTTTACGGTTTTTACAAATATCATATACATCGCATACATTATCGCACCGCACACAGAGAACAAAAATCCCAAGAATTTTCCGCCGGTACTCATACCGCCGGCATAGTTCAAAAGAGCAACTCCCAAAAAGGCGCAGGCAATGGAAATAACAGTCGTTTTTGTAAGCTTTTCATGGAAAAAGAGTGTCATAATTAAAGCAACTATTACGGGGTAAACAAACACTATTGTACAAGCAATTCCGGAATCTATATATTTTAAAGCGGCAAACAATGCGATAGAAGATACGGCAAAAGAGATACCCACGAAAAACAGTATAATAAACTCTTTAACCGTAACTGACAGATTAATTTTTTTATGAACTTTTAATATATACAAATAAATCAGAAATGCAAACAGATATCTGTAAAACAATGAATTGGATACGGACGATCCCGTGTTATATAACAGTATGGCAAACAAAGGATACAATCCGTAACTTACAGAAGATATTATTGCATCAATAAAACCTATTCTTACCGCTCTTTTCATAATTGTTCTCTACAAAATAATGTAAGATTATACAAAAAAAAGTGCGGTTTGTCGTTGTTAGTTTGTTGTTTGTTGTTTGCCGTTGGTCGTTAAAGGCCTTAAGATTTTGTGTTACCTTATTCTATGCTTCCGAAGAGTTTCGAAGTTTTTGCTTAGAATGAAGCATTTGACGACTGCGGTGTACATAAATGGAAGTGAAACGGATGGTACATAAAGAAGGCAAATGCGAAATTGTAAGTAAAAAATAAAACTCGTTTCGCTAGTTTTGATTTTGATTTATCAAAATAAACCAAATACCAAATTCAAAATCAAAATCAACAAAAACGAAAGAGTAAGAAATGCTTTAATCCCGGTTCCCAAAAGAAACCCAATAAACGAACTGAATGCCGATTTCAACGCCTTTTTTATATCTTTGGAATCATTTATAATTTCACCGATTAACGCACCGATAAAAGAACCGAAAATTAAAATTAATGGATTAACCAAAATTATTCCGGACATACTTCCGATCAGTGCACCGCGTTCCCCGCTTTTTGTTCCGCCGCTTTTTTTAACCATTTTTGCGGGAATAACATAATCTAAAACAGAAATAATCAACATAAGCAAAAGTGTTATAACTATTGTCCAAATACTTAAAGTACAATTCGGAGACAAAAATGCAATAAACAAACCGAGCCACCCTACAGGCAGTCCCGGAAACATAGGAATAAATGTTCCGACCAACCCGACTATAATAAGAATAAATGCTGCAACCGTTAATGTAATTGCCATATTATTTTGAACACTCCAACAAAGTATATTCGAAAGGTCCGATATTTTCGTGTATTTTCGATAACCTTAACCCCGACCTATTTATACAGTCTAACATTTCGTTACAAGAATACATTTTGCTGTTACCGTTTGCCAATGCCGTAAAATATAAAGATATATGTGTTAACGATAACTTTGCCGCTTCAAATTTCTGTTTATCCCAGAACGGTTCCAATATAAAAACTTTTGTTCCGCCGAGCATAACATTTTTTACTTTTTTAAGTATAGACACAATTTCTTCCAAAGAGAAACAATCCAAAAATTGGCTCATAAGTACGGCATCGGGATTGTTCGGTAACCCTAAAGAAGCATCCAAAATATTTGTAGGGAAAAATTCGCAATTTTCAACTTTGTTAAGTTTTTCCATGTTTTGTTTAGCCATATTTAACTGTTTTTGTAAATCTATCATTACCATCGTGCCAGTATATCCGTTTTTAAACATTGCCGTTTCAAATTTACCTGTATTACAACCTATATCAAAAACCCGTTTCGGGTTGGATTCCAAAATGATTTTTATAACCTGTTCAAAAGAGTTGTCCGAATAAAAGTGATCGAAATCGAACCAACTTTTTTTAACATCTTCCGGTAAAGACGAAAGTCCTTCATATATCGTTTTCCAATTACCGAAACATTTTAATCCTTCCGGTTTTGAATTTATAAAAGAATCTTTTAAATAAAACATACCTTGATAACATACATCGTTAACAAAATTAAAGTTAACTTTTGTCATGGTATCATACAAAAAACATTGACCGATTTTTGTTATGTTATACTTGTTATCTTTAAGTTCAACGACATCCGAAAATGTGCCGACTTCAAGTAATGTGGAAACGGTATAATGGTTCAAATTCAATTTTTTTTCTATATCTTCAACTGATATTCCGTCAGGCAAACTTTCGTCTATCAATTTCAGTATACCTAAATCCGCCATAGTCTTTATTGCCTGAAAACTGAACGGAGCAAACGCTATTTTTTGTGCCAACGATTTTGCTTCAACCATTTTCATTTTTTTATCCATATATCACTCCTACCAATCTTTCATTTTCCCGAACTGTGTTTTAGGAAGTTCCGTTCCTAAATTTATTTTTTTCGGTATTTCGTGTGCCGTTAAATTTTGTTTCATATACAACTTTAAATTCTTTATAAACAGTTCGTTATCAACACTGTTATCTTTCAAAACAATAAATGCTTTCAAGAAGTTTCCTTCTTCCTGTTTGGATAACCTTACTGCCGCTTCTTTAACATTTTCAAACTTGCACAATATATCTTTAACTTTGTTGGGATACACATTTATTCCGGCAACCTGAACGGCATTATCTTTTCTGCTTACCGGTTTAAATCTGTTATCTTCGAACAGTTCAACGTTGTCCGGCAACTCTATTTCCATATCACTGTTTTTTCTTTTAATGGAAACTATTGTATTGTTATCAAGTTTCGGTTCCCAACACGGTAACAGTTTAAAACCTTCGGAAGACTTGTTTCTGTACCCGATGGCACCGGCTTCGGATGCTCCGTAAATTTCTATTAACGTGTTAACACCGTTATCGTAAAGGCCGTCCATAGTTTCTTTAGGGCATGGTGCCGTAGATGTAAGTACAGTTATCTTTTTAGTGAACTTATATTCCAATTTTACCAACTGATTTAAGAACATAGGGAACGTTACAAACAAATCGTTATCCTGCAAAACATTGTTCCAGTCCGTTGTAGGTATAGGCGGCATTTTTATAAGTTCAACATTTAACCTTTTTGAAAGTTGTAACCCGAAAATAAACCCGTAAGAATGGAACGACGGTACCAAACAAACTATTCTTTTAATATCTTTAAATAACGGTAACACAGCACTTACTTCTTCTTTTATGTTATCCTGCGAATGTTTACATTGTTTTGATATTCCCGTAGAACCGGAAGTTAAAAAATTTATAAATTTGTTCTTCTTGAACAAGTTAAATATTTCGTCTACAATAAAATTTTTGTTTACGGTTACCGTTTCTTTGGAAAATATCGATGATAAAGTTTTTAATATCTCTTGTTGTGTGGTATCATCAACATCGGTAAAGATGTTTGAAATACCGTCATTTTCAAAAACATTTAAAACATTTTTATACTTTTTGGACAGTTCCGTTTTAATGAAATCGCAACTGATAGTTTCTATATCCTGTTTATCCAAAATAAGCGAATACTTTTTAGACATATCCATTGCCAAGCAAGACGGATAAAATTTGCTGTCTGCTTTGTTTTCCAAATTAACATCTGTATTGTTATCGGATTTTTCCAGCAGGAAAAATGCACTGCCGAACCCGACATTTTTGTTGCTAAAATCTTTAAACACTTCAACATTATTTTCAATTATATTTTGTGCAACTGTATGGATTTCGTCTACCGCACCTACCAAAACTTTGTCTGCCATACCGCACGACAACCAAGTTTGCGCTATCGCCAGTGCACTTTGAAAAGATGAATCCAAGTTGCTTATTGTAAGTGACGGACCTTTTATATTTAACAAAATGGATATTGTTGTTAATGCGCTGTTATGAACGGAAGATGAAAAAGCGTTCGGACTTGCGCATTCGTCACCGAAATCTATAATGGAGTCCATAAAGTCGCAGGTCTTTTTTACAGGTCCGTACCCTGTGGCAACAATCAGTCCTATATTTTTGTTTTCTTCCAAACTTATATCTGCAATTTTTAAACAGTTGGCTGCGGATTTGAGTGCAAGTTTGGAAAAGAAGTCCATTCTTCTGATTTTTTTCAGTTCGAAATCTTTTTCCAAGCCTGCAATGTTGTCCGTATTATATGTTGAAATTACAGATACATTTTTAAGCATTTTTGTCACCTAAAATAATAACACTGTTAACACCACCGAAAGCAAGCGAGTCGGATAATGCAACATGTTTTTCCGTTTTCGTGTTTTCAACTACCGGCACAAAATTTATTTCTTCATCAAACTCTTTAAAGTTTGCCGCTTTCGGTATTTCTTTTTTGTTTAATGCAATTAAACTCAGTACCGCTTCTATTGCACCTGCAGCACCCAATGTGTGTCCCGTATGACTTTTGGATGCCATTACCGGAACATCTTTTAACAATTCGTTAAACACTTTCGATTCGGTTAAATCGTTATCGTGCGTTCCCGTACCGTGCGCATTTATAAATGCCAAATCCTGTTTGGTTATACCGGCATCTTTCATTGCCTGCATTACGGCATTTTTTAAACCGATACCGTCCGGTGCGGGTGTTGTGGGATGGTACCCGTCGCAACAGTTACCGTACCCCAAAACATAACCTGCAGGTTCCATATTTCTTTGTTTAAAAATTTCTTCTTTTTCCAAAACAAGTATTCCGCACCCTTCACCGATATTTATTCCGCCCCTGTTTTTGGAAAACGGACTGCACGGATTTTTACCTGCTATTAACAACTTTATAAAACCGGTATACGGAATAATGTTAAGTTCGTCCGTACCTCCGCAAATTACAATATCGCACAAGTCTTGTTGTATCCACTGGCCTGCGATACCTATTGCATCGGTAGAAGATGCACATGCCGTTGTTATTGTGGCATGTAAACCTGAAATTGATAAATATTTTTGTAATCTTTCACTGAGCGAATAACTGAAATAATCTGTTAAATCCCAATATGATGATACTTCATTTTTTTTGTATTGTTTATAAAAATCAAAACAGTTGAAAGAGGCATTTACTGATGTTCCTAAAATTATGCCTACTCTGTACTTTTGTAAATCCTGTTTTGACAGCTTGGCTTGTTGTAATGCTTGTTCCACACAAGTTCTTACAAACAAAAAGCCGTAAGATTCGTCTTCTTTTTTTTGTGATAAAAGTTTTTCCGGTACAAGATAAACGGGATAATCGTTTTTATATGAACTTTCGAATCTGGTTGTAATATGTGTCGGTACACTTACTTTATTATAAATATTGTCGGATATTTCTTCCAATGTTGTGCCTAAACTGCACACACAAGACATTGAACTTATTATCGTTTTCATTATTTTTTTCTGTTTTCTTCAATATGTTTTCTTAAAGTTTCAAATGTTTGAAAAACTTCTTTACCTTGTTTCATATCTTCAATGGAAATATCGTAATTCTTTTTTAAAACCACAATAAGTTCTATGGCATCCAAACTGTCTAATCCTAATCCTTCAAAAAGAGGAGTGTCACCTGTAGTGCTGTCGATATCTATTCCTTCCAATTCTAAGTTTTGTTTCAATACTTTTTTTACATCTTCAAGTGAAGTTGGAATCATTAATATTATTCTCCTGTTTATTGTATGTTTCTTTAACCTAAATTATACAAAATTATAACTTGTTTTTTGCCGTTCAACCTATACCCCCATAACCTTATCACCAACTTTTTGCATAACAAAAAGTTTATCACCCTTTCACCAACGAATTGTGAAACAATTCGTGTTCACCCATTCACCTGTCGTTCTCGTTCCACATATCATACATATTAAAAAATTGGTACGGGTACTGTTTAGTAAACTGTTCCAATGCATTAACAAACTTTTCGGCATACTCTTTATAATTTGTTATTTTTGCGCCCTTATCTTCAACAACAAAATTATCTAAAATCATTGAATCGAATTTTCCGTCACTTTTTGTAGGGAAAAAAACTATAACTATCGGTGTTTGTGTAATTGAAGCGATTCTGTATATCGTTCCGGGAACATTTATACTGTGTCCCAAAAAGTTTACCGATATTTCGTTCTTTTGTGAACCGAATGTTCTGTCACCCATAACACAAACTATGGATTTCTTTTGTAATACGGACAACATTTCCACGGTTCCGCCGTAAGGGCCTGTAGGATCTATAAACTTTATATTTTGTTTTCTGTTACCGTGCTCAAAAACTTGTTTATCCACATCTTCTTTAACACGTTTATATAAAACATATTTATCTGCTTTTATAAAATCAAATGCCGCCATGGCACTTTGCCAGGCACCGCAATGTGCCGTTATAAATATAAGACCTTTACCTTGATTGTATAAGTCGGTACACAAATCTCTGTCTTGCTGCGATGACAAAATTTCTATTTTGCCTAAAATGCCGAACACCGCTTTATCAACCAACGTTTTACCGAACGATAAAAACAGTTTATAACAGTGCCGAAATTTTGAAAAACAGTTCAGTTTTCCGAACCGTTTTTCTATGTACGGGTATGTTTTTTTTCTGAATTTCGGAACTATCGCATAAGAAGCAACAACAAAATAGAGTAACAAGTAAGCACAGTACCTGCCGCCTGTTTTTATTAAGAAATAAAATATTTTATGTTTGAAAGAAGAAGCAACACTTGCTCCGGTCCAACTATTTTCCACTTAAAATTAAACCTCTCCTGACAATTTTACCTATAAAAAAAACTATTATTCCAACCAACACCGCAAATACAGGTGCTACCACAAGCGATCCCAATATCCATTCCCAAATTCGTTGCGGTGCCTGATATCCCAAAGTAGTTAAATTAAATTCCGTCAGCCATTTCCCGTGTCTGATAAAAAACCCGACTTCTATTGCTATTGCCGGAATAAACGGCGGCATAGCAAGTTTATCCAAGCTTAAACAAATTGCTCTGTTCAAATTAAAGTATCCCATACCGAATAACAATATCATTGTTCTTATTCCCGGTAAAGCAAGACTTCCCCAAAACACCGCCCACACTGCACTTACGGCAAGATTGTACGGACTTTTGTTTTTTTTAAGTTCCGCTTTTACAACTTTAAACGGATTCAAAGATACAACCTGATTATCTTTGTTAACTATATACTTTTTGTGCGGGTACGGTATCATTGCTCTTACGGTTAACTTGGTATTTAAAATCGATAACCTTAAATTATCTTTGAACAATTTAAAATGGCTTACACGTTCTTGTCCTTTATGGTACTTTACTTTTACATCGGCTTCTTTTACATCAAAACCCGCCCATATTGACTTTATAATAACTTCCACTTCGAAGGAGTACCTTTTATCATGAAACTTTAAATAATCGAATATTATTAACGGATAAACTCTTAACCCGCTTTGAATATCACCGACTTTTTTACCTGTTTGAACTCTTGCCCAAAAACCGGAAAATTCTCTGCCGAACTTTGATGAACCCGGCACGTTTTCAGTATTAAAATTTCTGTAACCTATAACTATCGACTTATCGTTTTGTTGGGCAATTTCGCTTAACTTAAAAAGGTCTTCGGCATAATGTTGGTTGTCGGCATCTATAGTTAAAAGGTGTGTAAAACCGTTTTCTTTGGCATATTTTGCTGCTGTTAAAATAGCTTGTCCTTTACCTTGATTTTTTTCGTGAGTTATACATTTTACATTTAATTCGGATATAACTTGTTTGGAATTGTCGGTACTGCCGTCATCAATAACTAAAATATCAACAAAATATTTTTTTACATCATCTATTACCGTCGGTAAAGTTTTTGAATGGTTATATAAGGGAACTGCTACCAAGGGTTTATACATATTTATTTTATTAATCCTTGTTGCCATTTCTTACAGAATTCTTCATAAAATTTCGGCTTTACCAAAACAAGATTTTTGTCCTTATCCGTCATCATTTGAATTGTGTATGCTCTTGTAACCAACTTATTATCACTTGAATATATTTCGTATTCGAAATCAAGTCTGGGTGCTTCATTCCAATGAAGTATGGCTTTTACGGTGTACTCTTTATTAAATTCCAAAGGTGCAATATAATCGATAAAAAATCTTTTTATCGGTATAATAATACCGCTGTCGGCAAATTCAGTGTAACCGATACCGTATTTTATACCAATTGCAACTCTGGCATCTTCAAAAAAACTTGCATAGTTACCGTGCCACATAACATTTAAAGGGTCAAGCTCATCGAAACGAACTTTTCTTTTAACTTCGCAGGTTAAAGGTTTGGGATCACCCGGCTTTGTTTTAAAAAATTCTTTTGTTAACATAATTATTCCACACTTATTTGAAAAGCAGATATTACCTTTTCATCTTTTTTTATAGATATATCGTAAAAATCTTCTTTAACGGCATAAGTTAAGTTTACTGTATCTTTCGGAAAAATCGGAGATACGAACTTTGCTTTTTTTACGGTTTTCAATTTAACTTCTTTTTTTAATGCTTTAGATAAAACAAATATTGCAAGTTCCACCTGAATAACCGCCGGCAACAACTGTTGTACGGGAAAATGCCCTTTAAAAGCAACAAAGTCCGCAGGGAAAGTAAATGTTGCACCGTTATCCATGGGCTTATAAATTCTTTCTATATCTTCAATTACCGAATTCATTTTGACTCCAAAAAGATATTGTTTTATCTTTATTATTATATAAAATTTTGTTGTCTTGCATATTACTGATTAAATATTCTTTATGAAACAAGAAAGTAATATAGAATCTTGATAATTTGTCAGCTGTTGTTTTAGGTAAAAATTTTATTTTGTAATGAATATTTATCGTATCGGAAGTTACTGTTACATCCAACAATTTTGTCCCAAGCTCGTTTAATGCAATTATTCTGTATTCTTGATTACTTATTTTGTTTATTGCTGCAGTAAAAAACAGTCTATCATCCATTTCACCTTGATAATATTGGGTTTCTATCGCTTGTATGTTTTGTTCGGTATTAACACTGTTTGTTTTCGGTACGGAAGAACATCCTATAAGAAAAGCTATTAAAAATACAGGTAAAATTTTTATTACTTTTTTTATGATGTTCGGCATAACATATACACTTACAAAACCGGAAACTATTATTCCCACACTTAATGCAAAACCCATTGAGAACAATACCGTATGGCCTGCAAATATGAGTGAACCGAACCCTGCCAAACTCGACAAAGCAGCCACTACTACCGCCACAGACGGATACAACGTTTTAGATTTTGTATATTGGTGTACTATAAAAATAACATAATCAACGGATAACCCGATAATTAACGGTAAACAAAACAACGAAAACAAGTTTAACTTTACGGAAAACACAGAACTTAAAATTATAAATGTGCTTACAGATACAAGTATCGGAATAAACGAAACCAAAGCAAGTTTAACGTTTTTGAAACTGAACGTTAACAGAAAAAAGTCCGACAACAAAATAAACAGTGTAACAAAAAATATTGTTTTAATTGTTTTGTCGGACAATGCATTTTGCAACTCTTTTTGTGAAAGTAAAACAATGTTTTTGTTATCTTTAAATTCCTGCGGTATGATAAAACCATCGTCAACAAAATGTATCATATACTCTTTATCTTTAAATTTTATGAACGGATTATACATTGTTGTAATATCAAATTCTTTAACATCTTTCGGGCCTTGTGC
>ODAJ012183532.1_pt1 | contig 33666 bp, 28 predicted proteins | sample 1539241 | NCBI WGS metagenome assembly ODAJ01 (sample SAMN02144231, study PRJEB22623) | gut metagenome | biome: sheep rumen | host: Ovis aries | place: New Zealand
GGTTTAGCCTTACCACCAGTAAATGTACAAGTATATTTAATTGCATTACTATCATCAATTATACGATAATCCTTAATTGATTTTCCATTAACTAATAACGCATCTACATTACCAATCCAGCAATAACCCCAGTTATTTTTTTCATAGTCATCACCATTGTCAATTGATACAAATACAGTTAATTCATATTTTTCGCCTTCTTTAACAGTAAAATTGCTAAGTTTTGAATCATCTGAATCATAAACTGTTTCAGTACCCTTGTTTATACGTACATGTTTATTAAGTTTATATCCTTCACTAGATTTAACAGTAAATTTATCTAATGTAACTTTTTCTCCATCACACCAATCAATAGTTCCATCAACACTTACAACGCCTAAATCTAATTCATCTGGTAAATCACAAATACTATCAGCTGTTTTATAATATTTTATTAAGCTGTCAATATTTATTGAATACTTGTCTGGTCCAAATGTATACTCACCTTCATGAGATCCATGGTCAAATTCCACACCATTAACTTTTACTTTACCAGTATCTCCAAATGTATAAGTAAAATCAGTACCATCACCTACATAAACAAAAATCCATCTCTTATACTCTTTACCTTTTTCCAACTTATATGGAGTCGTTTTTTCCTCTGAATCGTAAAGAATAGTTCCTTTTGTATCTTCAAGTCTTGTATAAACATAAAGAGGTATACCTGTTTCTGCTGTTGCTGTATACTTGCTTCCATCAAATGTATCACCTGATTTCCAATTAGCTGGACCTGTAATTGAAACATCACCTGCATCTAAAAAGTTATCACTTAATACAAATCCTTCAATCATAGGCTCATATGTAAGTTTCTTTGTCATATATACAGTACCTTGCATCTCAGTAATTTGAAAATAATTATCTGTTAAACCACTATTTGTATATAAATCTTTTAAATAGATACCATTTAAATAAGCATATTCTACACTACCAAAATAATTTTCATCATTTTTAAAAGATACATATACCTGTAAAGTATATGTTTTTGCTTTGTCCATCTTATAATTCTGCTTATCTCTAGAATGATATACTGGTTGTGTATATGTATTTGTTCCTTCATACAAAGCAAAAGAACACTCCATTTCATTACTAGGGTTTGCTGTTGCTTTAAAATCAGCGCTAAATTTTTCACCTGCTTTCCACATGTTAGTTCCTCTAACGCTAAGCGAAGACAATGAAATATCTGCCGCATAAGTTTTCGCTGGCTGAACTACGCCAACAGTTGTAACGATTAAAGCTGTTGTTACAACTTTAGATAAAATCTTTCTAAGATTCATATCCTACCTCCTCTTAATAAAAATACTTACTGTCCCCATAACCCCTATGTGCACTCCCTACTTTGTATATTATGCACATAATTATTATGAAAACTCCACTTCATTAGTAAGTATATCACAAGAATATCATTCTATACAAGCCAAACAACGTGTATAGCATAAAAAAACGCCACAAAGCGTGAATACACTTTGCGACGATTAAATTATTCATTCATAAGAGCAATCATTTTTTCATGATCGTACTCTCTTATAATTGTTTTGCTACTATCTACATAAATAGATTTTTTATCAGTTACAATAACATCGGCATCCTCGATATTATATACAACTTCTGTTGCAAGCATTCTAAAGAACTTATCCATATTCATGACATCAGTAATTCTAAATGCCTCAAGAATAAAAGTATTATCATTCGCTCCAGCAACTGCAGACTGACTCGATCTTGACATATTAAGCCAGATTAATTCTCTAGTTAATAAATCAATTCCAAAAAGGTACGCAAATCTGCTATCGCAATCTATAAGAAATGATGACTCAACAGTCTTTGGTTCATAGATCTCACCAGAATTCACTTCGTCCCTCTGCATGAAACCAGCCTTGCAGAAACACTTAGAGAAATTCTTGTTACTAAAAACATTATCGCAGAATACTATATATCTCATATTTGGATATAATTTCTTCATTGCATTAATGTTTATATCAAAGTATTCAGAACCACCATTGTAGCCACTAGTTTCATCTCCTGAGTATGTTATGGCATCTGACTGGTTATTACACATTGTTCTCCATGAGAACTCTGTAGCATTACCATTTTCATCAAAACCTATAACTGAAAGGTCAATATCATGAACCTTTTCCCAGTATGTAAAAGCTCTAACTACCTTACTGTTTCCAATACTTATTCTTGAACCTCTTGTAAGAACACCGAAACCTAAATTTGAAGTAGCCTCAGAAATTGGTAAAGCATAGTTTTTCATATTTGAATCAATATATACTTTTCCAAGTTTATTTTCAAACTTTTCTTTAAGTAATTTTTCTATATATGAAACTATGATTCGGGCATTCTCTTCATCAATGAAACTTTTTCTCTTGGCATATTCATTTTCTGTTTCTTTATGAACCTTCATAAGGTTGAACTTAGTAAATTTGAATACTCTTCTCATATTAAGTTCATCCACACTCTTATTTACATACTTAAATAAAAGCTGCAATAATACCAAACCATTTCTGCTATCAAGGTTTTCAAGAGTGTATACAACATCTTCCTTATTCTGGCATCTACTTATAATGTAATTAAGATTTCTAAGAATAGCACCGCTACCCTTACCATTCTTCAATACATCAACAGCACTCTTAATGTCCCCTTCATCCATCATTTTTTCAAATCTTGAGTACACAGAATTGTTACCAGCATTTCTCATACAATCAACAAATTCCTTTGCATCCTCAGTCTTTGGAACATAATGAATATGATGAAGTAAACCATTAAAAATCTTTTTCTTTTCATAACAGTTTACAATGTCGCAGTTGCCATTTGCTATAATCTCATCAATAACATTAGTTATAAATTTTCTGTCGACATTCTTTAAGTTTAACTTCTTGATGTTTTGGTTCTTATAAACTTCAAAATTCAATTCATCAACAAGTTTTACAACGTCTGATAAATTAAGGAATCTTGCAAGTCTATAATCACGTGTGTTAAGCAATAACTTAACGCATGTATTCTTAGATGCAATTCTCTCAACATCAGCATTAACTTCAGTAATATAAGCAAGCACAACGCTAAACTGAACATCGTTAAGTGGTCTTGTACCCGCAAGCATATTATCAACGTATTCTCCAAGTAAAGCATAAGCTTCCTTTTCACCTACAACCTTAAACTCTTTGATTTTCACATCTTCAGCAAATGCCACTCTCTCATAATCTTCTTCAAATCTTGAATGATCAGTTTCGCTAAAATCACCCAAGCCATATGTCTTTAAGTAATGTAACATCTGATCAAATAAGAGTCTCTGCTTTGTAAGTTTTCTTACGCTTTTTGGGAAGCCTCTATAAAATGGTTTTGGAACATCCACTCCAAGATTTCTTGAAGCATCTTCAATCATTTCCTTTGAAACTAATTCCATACCTGAAACAATCTTAATTCCGAAGAGATGGCCAAGTGCAACCATTGCTTCAAATCTTGTATCTTCGTTTGTATTCTGATTTTCATTAGTATTAACTAAAATTCTTTTTGTAAATAAGTAATCAATAAATATAGTATTCATGTTTCCCTCCAAATAATATGTAATTGTCGGACTATGTAACCTAACATATTGGACTCTAGAAGTAAGCCCGACTAGCTATATTTGACTTAACGTATTATCACATTATTCCTGTGCTCTACCAACTGAGCTACAGATGCATTGCACCTGGTCGGATTCGAACCGACGACACCAACAAGCAGTAAATGTAACTAGCTGTCAAATCTTATGGCCTTATGATAACAAACTCCTAAAATTTAATCACGGAAAAAAAGTTGCGAAGAGTTTAATAAGATTACGATGTATTTAAGATATGAAAATACCCTCCTTACTATTTTCAGTAAGGAAGGCAAAAATTTTCATTCTATTATTATTTAATTCTATCTTCGTTATTTTATCCTTCTTTGATTTTGTCTACATTATTTCTTCATCAAATTCCTTTGTCTTATCAGTCTTTCCTTAATAAGAAAAACAAATCGTGCAGGCTCAACAACCTTAATCATCGGACCATATGAAAGAATTCTGATAACCATCTCTGTTTCATCTTCAGTATTATAAACTATCTTAACTCTATACTTATCAGTATCTATTTTTTCAACTTCCTTTTCAAAGTGAGCAAAATGAAGTAAAACTCTATCAAGTGCCTTTCTCTTATCTTCAAGTTCAAAGATAACTTCCGACTTATCATTCACAATCTCTTTATCAGTCACTTCATACTCGCCATCATACTTTTTACAGCTTATGATTTTACCGACATTTGCTACGACTCTGCCCCTTCTGCCATTTCCATAAACCCTGAATTTATCATCCTTTTCTGAAAATTCAAGATACTTTGGAACCATAATCTGCTTAAGTGGATTACCCTTACGATTAATCGTATTAATCTCTATTAAATACTGATTATGAATTGCATCAAGAATCGTTCTAAAATTCTTAATGTAGTTTTCATCCTCAAAGTCATCGCCATCTAAATACTTGTCAAATACAATGTAATCATCCTCCGTAAAAAGTGGCTCCGCATCATAATCAATTACTTCATCAGCAAATAACTTAATTCTCTTATCCTCTGATATTGCCTTTAAGAATCTCTTCTGAATAATTGTAAGAGGCATGGTTGGATCATTTTCAATAATGGTTGTTCCATCCTTTTTAAGGAGCTGCCACTTTTCCTCAAGAAGTGCAGGCTCAATATTAAGTGCACTTTCAAGGTACGCATGCTTTTCAACTATTCTTCTTATATCCGCACTTTTAACAGGATGATCTAGTGCTTCTTTTATGATATTTGCTACTGCATTATAATATGCACCATATAACTCACTAAAAATCATTTATCTTTCCATCCTTATATATCATATTGTTCATACATCCACTCTAAATCCTTTAGAAATCTTTTTTCTATATTCCTGTTTGAAAACTTAATGTCTGTAATTCTACAGATAAATGTTCTAATCCATGGAACAAGTTCTGATGAATCAAAAACATCACAGGAAAACTTTGCAGTATTATTATCTATCCTTTCAACATTACCACATCTTTTTTCTCTTTCTAATCTATTAAATATATACTCTTCATCATCTTCAAACTTAATAGTAAACTCAACATGTTCCATTCGATTACCATCGAAACTCTGGGTACTAACGCCCCACATATTAGGAAGCATACCATCTAACTTGCTCTTATATTCTTCAAAGTTTTCAACAACTTTTCCAATTTTTACGGACACAATAGAATCAAGTCTATATGTCTGTATCCTCTTTATGTCTTCGATATACACAAGTACATACTGTCTTCCAGTAGCTGCACTAATTAAAACCTTTAATGGAACAACTTCTTTCTTTCCAATATTATCGCCATTCCTATTAATCAACTCAATAGTGCACTCTTTCTGATTCCTGATAGCCATGAATAAATTACACATAATCTCGCTATCAAGCGAACCAGTTATGTAGTGATGCTTAAATCTAAATATCTGCTCTTGTTCTTCATCCTTATCAAGAATAAATGAACCTATAACTCCAACAGGCATAATCTCTGAAAAGAAATTTAGAATGTCAGCATCATAAACCTCCGCATCATCGGCTAGTTCATAAAGAACCGTTCTTCCTTCTTTCTTAGTTAGTAGCAATCCGATACTAACATATTCTTTTAACTTTTTTCGAACCGTCGATTCATCATATGTTCTCGGATTTTCAAACTCACAAAGGTAATCATCAATGTTCTCCATGATTTCATTCATGGTAAGAGCACCCTCTGCTTCCTTAAAAATGTCCATCACAATAAAATGCAGTGTAATATCGCCATCCGTAAAGCTCTTTGTTTTCCACGCCTTATAAAGAGGATTATGCTCTGAAATCCTACTATCTATCGACAAGAAAACATTCTTACCTTCAGCAGATGTTCTAAACTGCATGTAATCTCCAAGTATGCTCTCCATTCTACGCTTTTCATCATCATAAGTTCTGCTACTCTTATTTGTATACTCATCACGGCTCTTAAAACCATAAACGTAGAACTCTCGCATGTATTCCCTTATTCTATTAAAATTCTTAACCAACTCACTATAAGCCATTGTTTTACTCCAATAAATATTTACTAAAATTATGGCACACGGTTTGCTCCATTGCAATAGCAATTTTGCAATCCTCAAAGCATTCATTATCCGCTATATTACAAAATCACGCATCTGGGTAGATGCGTGATTCTCTATTTCTTTTTCCAAGGTAAGTCATCGCTTGCCTTAAAGTTAAATACAGGTTTCATAACCTCAATGATGTCTACAGAATCTCTGATAACATCAATGATGTCCTCAAGAGACTTATATGCCATAGGTGCCTCATCAAGTGTGCTTTCATTAACTGAAGTAGTATAAATACCCTTCATAGTCTCTTTGTACTCATCCATGCTAAGAGAATCCTTAGCTTTTGATCTTGACATTATACGACCTGCGCCATGTGGAGCTGAATAGTTCCAATCCTTACATCCGCGACCGACTGCAATTACAGAACCATCCCTCATATTAATAGGAATTAAAACTTTCTCACCCTCATGCGCTGCGATAGCACCCTTTCTTAAAATCATCTCATCAGTATCGATATAGTTATGAATTGTATGAAAGCTCTCTACTGCCTCCATTCCAGTTCTATCTAAGATAATCTCAGCCATACGCTCTCTGCTTCTCTTAGCAAATGCCTGGCATATCTTAACATCGTGTAAATAATCATCTAAAAACTTACCATATAACCAGCATATATCTGCAGGTATGAGCAATGCATTATCCTCATACTCTTTCTTTAACTTTTTAAGTTCGCCCTCTATCTCTTTTCTTTTGCCAGCAGCCTTATACTCTTCAATAATTCTATCTCTATCAATATAATACTGCTCCTTACCTGAATGTAAATCGATGGCTATTTGCTGATATATTTCAGCAACCTGCTTTCCAAGATTTCTACTTCCTGAATGAATTACAAGATAATATGTTCCATCGTTCGCCTGATCAACCTCTATAAAGTGGTTACCACCACCAAGAGTTCCAAGGGATCTTTCAAGTCTTTTTGTATCTCTAAGAGCTCTGTAGCATTTAAGGTCTGATAAATCAAATCTTTCCATTCTACCTTCCCATACATTCATTCCTGAAGGAATGAAGTGGCAAGCCTCGTCTATCTTTTCAAAATCAAGTTCTTTATTTTTCAACTTAACTGTGTACATACCACAACCGATATCAACACCAACAACATTTGGACAAGCCTTACCTGCAATTGTCATTGTTGTACCAATTGTACATCCCTTACCAGCGTGAACATCAGGCATAATTCTTATTTCACTACCCTCAGTAAGTTCGTAATCACACATTCTCTTTATCTGTTCAATAGCTTCATCTTCTATAACTTTCGCATAACATACTGCTGTTGCATATTTACCTTTAATCTCTAACATAATCCTATTTGTGGTGAGTACCTCACCACTCTCCTTTCTTCCTCATCGATACCATACACACATTCTATAATCCATGTAAATAAATATCACGGAAAAAAAGTTGCGAAATCATAAAAACCGCAGGGATAATACCCTGCGGCTAAAACAATTACATCATCATCTTATAAATCTTTGCACATTCTTCTTCGTTCAATGTAATGAAACCTGAGATTGAACCAGTTCTTCCATCACCATTACAAAGTACATCAACAAGTTTTGGAATATCTTCTTCCTTAGCACCAAGTTCGCCAAATGTAACTGGCATACCAATTGATGATAAGAAATTCTTAAATGCATTAATACCCTCAAGGGCTGTTCTTTCAGGATGATCAAAATCCATCTGACATCCCCATACTCTAACTGCAACTTTTGCAAATCTCATTACATCATGTGAAAGTTCATATTTAAATACTGCTGGCATTGTTACTGCAAGACCTGCACCATGAGCACAATCATAAAGTGCTGAAAGTTCATGCTCGATTGTATGACTTAACCAATCCTGACTTCTACCAACACCGCAACAGTTATTATGAGCCATTGTACCAGCCCACATAATGTTAGCTCTTGCTTCATAATTATTAGGATCTTCAATTACTCTTGGACCTTCATGAACCATTGTAAGAAGTAATGCTTCAATCATTCTGTCTGTAACTTCAACATCCTTTGAATTTGTAAGATATCTCTCATATAAATGAGCCATGATATCTGTAATACCAGCTGCTGTCTGATATGGTGGTAATGTCTGTGTAAGAGCTGGATTTAAGATACTAAATTTAGGTCTAATAGCATCTCCACTTGCACCTCTCTTATACATACCATCTTCATATGTAATAACTGAATCTGGACTACCTTCACTACCTGCTGCTGCAATTGTAAGAATTGTACCAACTGGAAGAGCTTCTTCAATACGCTTTCCTCTATAGAAATCCCAGAAATCTCCATCATATACAACACCTGCTGCAATAGCCTTAGCAGAATCAATTGTAGATCCACCACCTACTGCAAGAACAAAGTTAACTCCTTCCTTCTTACAAAGATCAATACCTTCATAAACTAATCCACTTCTTGGATTTGGTTTAACACCACCAAGTTCAACATAAGAGATCCCTTCACCATCAAGTGATTTTTTCACTCTATCAAGAAGTCCTGATTTAACAACACTTCCACCACCAAAATGAAGTAATACTTTACTTCCTCCGAATCTCTTAACTAGTTTTCCTGCTTCATTCTCTGTGTCCTTACCAAACACAAATTGTGTTGGCGAGTAAAACGCAAAATTCTCCATATATATCTCCTTTATAATGTATTAAACCCTCTGCTATTATTCTATCATATGGTTTTGTACTTACACAACAAGTATTTACCGTTATGGTTATTCAACTTCTAAAACAACATTCCTACCACGCTTCTATACTTAGCAACACTATCAGCTTTTCTAATCTCTTTAATTACTTTCTTTAAATCACCATTAAATACTTCATTAATACCTGGAAGAATCTTAGAAATCTCTTCTCCTTCAAATAACCAGTATGCCCATAATTCCTTCATTTTAAATAAAACTGGTTTTTCTCCTGGCATAACTTTAATATATTCAGAAAGAAGATCTTCATGAAAATCTCTAAATATTTTCAATCTTTTAGATATCGTAAATTCACTAGAATCATTAGAACTATCTAAATTCTCATAATCATCTAGTTTACCGCCCACTCTAAATTTATTATCTAACCTATCATCATAGTTCAAGAAACTTCCCTTAATCTCCTCTGCGAGCCAAGGATTCCCAATAAACCCTCTACCTAGCATAACGGCATTGAAATTATTAGTTTTCTTTTTTCCATTAACATTACTACCTTCACTACAACCTAATGTATCTTCAACACTATTATCACCTAATTCATCTCCCACACACTCATCCAAAACTTTCTCAAAAGACTTAACATCTCTAATGTCTCCATTAAAACACAATGGAACTTCCATCATATCCTGAGCTAATTTAAATGCATCTATATGAGCGCTTCCTCCATATAATTCATCTAAAAGTCTTGCATGTACTATAAGTTCACTTAATGGAAACTTCTGATAAACTTTCAAAATATCTTCCCATTCATTCATGGATGATATTCCAAGTCTTGTTTTAATTGATATCTTTAAATCTGTCTTTTCAAATACTTCATCTAAAAATTTTTCCAAGGCATATGTATCTGAAAGCATGCCTGCTCCACGTCCTTTAACAGTAACTGTCTTTGAAGGGCATCCCAGATTTATGTTAACCTCATCATATCCCATATTCTTTAACTGATTAACAATCAAGCAAAAAGTATTAACATTATTTGTAAGTACCTGAGGAATCAAATTTTCACACTTATTAGTATCTCTTGAGACCTCACTTTTCTCCCTGCCTTTTAACTTACTGCTCGCAACAAAAGGTGTGAAATATCTATCCACACCTTTAAAATATTTATTATATACATTTCTATAAACATATGTTGTAACACCTTCCATCGGCGCCATATAAATCCTCTTCATACTGCACATCCTTTTTACTCTCTGATATAAACACTAGCATATTATTACAACAAATATAAAAAAGTTCTATCAAAAACCTGTAAATTCCATGTTTTATCAAACTATCCAATATGTTCCATCCATGGCCTGATGAATCGCGCCTATTTCTTCAGAAATTAAATTTCCATTAAAATCTCTCACTCTTACCATGTTATAAAATTTATAATTTTCACCTGCTCGATTATTTTCATCATCCCAGTCTTCTTCAACCCAAGTCTCACAATAAACTTTGCCATCACTTATAGCAAAAACCGACTCATGTTCATCCTCAAATTTAAATGAAAATTTATCAGGGTAATAAGACTTAAATTCATTCAAATCCTGATGAATTATATTTACTTTCCCTCCACATATACAAAGATTGTAAAGATTAACTTCCAAAATATTAAGCGTTGTCACGACTTCTAATAAAGTTTCTGGCAAATACTTATATAAAGAAACTTCTTTTTCATCATAATCTGCTTTTAGAAAATACAAATAGCCATCCACAAATATTGGATTTCCATACATCACATTTTTCTTCTTAGCAAATGGTTCATAAACCTTTCCCGTAAGCAAATCATAAATCATTATTATAGAGCCTTGATATCCTCCATATTCTTGCCATTCTTTCAAATCATATAAATCACTACTATCAGAATGTGAATATGCATATCTATCACTTCCATTAACGTTTAATACATATCTTCCATATGTTTTTTCAAATCTTTTAATCATATATACCTTTATTCTATCCCCTTATAATGTACGCAAAGCATTGTGATATCATCAAACTGGTCTGCATCCTCTACGAACTCATCAACATCCTCTCTTACTATTCTAATAAGATTTTCAGGATTTAGATTCTTATTTAGAGAAAGTGTCTTAATCATACGGTCAAGACCGTACATCTTTTTATCATTTCTTGTAGCCTCAGGAACACCATCCGTATAAAGGAAAATCTTGCTTCCTGACTCAAGTTTAATTTCATAATCAGTGAACTTGGCCATATCCATAAGGCCTACAACCATACCATGAACATTTTCATCTAGAGCAAATGCTCCTCCCTCATGCATAACAGCTGGATAATCGTGGCCTGCATTTGCTGCAGTAATAATACCTGTATTAATATCTAAGATACCAAACCATACTGTTACAAAAAGGTCTGCATCGTTACTTTCACATATTCTTAAGTTAACTTGATGAAGTGTTTCAGCTGGTCCAAATCCAAGCATCGCATAATTCTTAATCAGGTTCTTTGCATTCATCATAAAGAGAGCAGCTGGGACTCCCTTGCCTGAAACATCCGCCATAACAAGTCCAAGATGATCATTATCAATCAAAAAGAAATCATAAAAATCACCGCCTACTTCCTTAGCAGGTGTCATCTTCGCATAAATATCAAATTCTTTTCTCTCAGTAAATACTGGGAAATTGCTAGGAAGTGCATCAGCCTGAATGTTAGTTGCAAGATTAAGTTCAGCACTAATTCTTTCCTTTTCAGCTGTAATTTTTTTTAAGTCCTTTTCATAAGTTTTAAGGTCTTTCTCCATAACTTTTAAACTATTAGCAAGATTTTCAATTTCATCCCCAGTTCTAATTTTTAGTTTCGAGAAATGTTCCCCAACCTTATCAACCTTAATATTTTTATTTTTCTTAATAGCAGCAAGCTTTTTATTCTGAATATACTCCTGCTTGTCGTTAACATATTCCATTGAAGCTTTTGCAATTTTATTAATCGGACGAACCAGCTTATATGTAGCAACGAATCCAGCTATAACAGCTATGATTATTGAAACAACAACCATCATACTCATATAAATAATTGCAAAATTCTTTGTTTTTACATCAATACTATCAATTGTAACATCAAGTAAGACAACGCACTTATGTCCACCACTACCATATATACCAACTCCAGTAGTCATAACCTTTTCACCTAAACTATGATAAATGGTAGTATAAGGATCATTTTCATTTGATTTTAAATATCCTGCAAAGTTTTCAGGTGTAACATACTCATGTTCTCCAACTAGACATCTATTATCCGTAACGTCAGGATCCGCTAAATATATACAATTCTCACTTTCAGGATCATATGTAAAAATATAAGCATCTCTTATATCAGTTGCTTTTTTAAATCCTCTAAGTGAAGTCTTAATAAATTCTAAATCTTCGTTATTCTCATATACCGCGAACTTACTTCTATACCCTTCAGCATACTGATTCTCCAATTCTTCCTTAGTCATACTCTTAAAAATTCTTACCAATTTATCCGCGTATACTGTACAATCAACTTTCTGGCTAATTGAATCTGATATTCCCTGTGCTATAACACAGTTATCCGATGCAATCTGCTCCAAAAGATTTTTTCTATAAACCCTCGTACACACTATAACAGATAATGCAGCAAATACCATCGAAAGCAAGAACACACCAAACGTCAGCCTTAAGGCTAATCTTCCCTTTACTTTTTTAAATTCCAATTCATTAGAAGCTACTACAACTTCATTACTCTTCTCTATTTTGCTCATATTACACCCCCAAGTGAAATACATTTTTTAGTTGCAGACCCCATATGAAGCAAAAGAATTACCCTTTATATTTATTCTTCCGTTTCTTATAATGTCTATTATACTCCAACAAAATCTATATAACAAGAATTTAATAACATAAAAAATAGCCCCACGCGGAGCTATTTTTTATGTCTATCATTATTTGATTTTTCCTTAATTCATATACCCACTCATAATCGCAGCGCCACTAGCACCAACATCCTTAACTTCTTTAAGTCTGTCCATGTTTATACCACCAATAGCAATCACAGGTACCCTAACATTGTTACATATTTCCTGTAAAAATTCAAGTCCTCTACCCGGAAGTCCCTTCTTGCAATCAGTATCATATATATGACCTGCTAAAACATAATTAGCTCCCAAACTAATTGCCTTTTCTAAATCATCTAATGAATGCACTGATGTCCCAATATTATCAAAGAGTTGTTTATCCTCTTCGGTTAACATAATATATTTATCAAGAGGAAGATGTATACTCTTAACTCCAAGCTTCTTAGCAACATTTACATGCGTATGAATAACTAATTCAACCCCTGCCTTATTACACATAGGCTTTACCTTTTTTGCAAGTTCATAGTACTCGTCTTCTGATAAATCCTTTTCACGTAGGATAAGCATATCAGGCTTTGGAAGATTAGAATTAGTCATACCTTCACCAGTATTTTCAAATGTAGATTTTTTCAATCCATCTTCATCAGTTAGTTTCATATTACTACTAACTAGTAATTCATTTTTTTCCAAGGAAATTTCTTTTCCTAGAGCTTTCTCAATCACTTGTAAAGACTTATCTTCACTAACAACTCTTTCAATTGTTTGCACAAAATCATCTTTGCATAATTTTCTATTTGTAATACAAAATATTTTAAACATATCAACATCCATTTCTGTATTTACACTACCATATATGCTTCAAATTATCATATAATAAATTAAATCAACTACACATATAAGTAGTCATTAAGTACTGGCTGCATGCCCTCGTTTGACATATCCTCATACATATCCGCAAAAGATCTTGTATCATTTATTTTAAACTGTTCATCGCCTTCTACTTCTTCACTTTCCTTTCCAGTGTATTTGCTCTCATGGTCGCCTATACCTGTTGAAACACCTGCAGAAACCTTAGTTGCTGCGATTTTAACTATACCATTCCTAAATTCCTTACTTTCTCTTGAAGAAACTGTAATTCCACAGAAAGGAAGGAAGATTCTATATGCGCAAAGAATCTGGCATAATTCCTTTTCATATACATCAAGTGGATTAATTGCCTCATTATTTACGATTGGACGAAGTCTTGGACATGAAAGTGAAATCTCTGCATGTGGATACTTCTTCTGTAAATAATACATATGAAGTGCACTTGCGTATGCATCCTTTCTAAAATCAGAAAGTCCTAAAAGTGCGGATCCTGCAACACCTCTCATGCCTGCCATAAGCGCACGTTCCTGTGCTTCAAATCTATATGGGAATACTCTCTTATGACCTAACAAGTGTAGTTCTTCATATCTATCACTGTTGTATGTTTCCTGGAAAACTGTAACATAGTCAACGCCACATTCATGAAGATACTTATATTCATCAGTGTTTACAGGGTAGATTTCAACTCCAACCATACGGAAGTATTTGCTGGCGATTTTACATGCTTCGCCTATATACTTAACATCACTCATGGCTCTACTCTCACCTGTAAGAATAAGTATTTCTTCCATACCGCTATCAGCGATAATCTTCATCTCGTGCTCGATATGCTCCATATCAAGCTTAACTCTATTAATGTCATTGTAACAATTAAAGCCACAGTATACACAGTAATTTTCACAGTAATTCGCTATATAAAGCGGCGTAAAAAGATACACAGTATTACCGAAATGTTTCTGTGTTTCAAGTCGTGCTTTTTTTGCCATCAACTCTAAAAACGGTGCTGCCGCCGGTGATAAAAGTGCTCTAAAATCCTCTATTGAACAAGTATCTTTATCAAGCGCTCTTTTAACATCTATAGCTGTATATTTATCATAATCATATTCTTCCATTGAAGATAAAACCTTATCATAAATGTCTGACTCTATACGCTCCATACCTTCCATGTATTCCATATGATTAGTTCTACACTCAGGACAATTTTCTAATTTATGTTTTTTCTCCAATGCCTTTTCAGATAGTTTGTCTGAATCTATAAAATAATTGTTATCTACTTTTTTATTATTTTCCATTTTGTTTACTTCCAATTCTTTATTTGCTTCTTGATATTGTTACTTATTTTTTATATATTCGGCTGTTTTTCCTGCTTTTTACATCCGATTTTAGCATTTTGGCCATATCGGATGTATATTCTTACTTTTAAGACTTTTTTTCCAAAAAGTAAGAATATTCTCAAGCTCACACTTATCATTAACAAGTTGCTTTCTTACTTTTAAGACTTTTTCTACCTAAAGTAAGAATTTTCTCAAACCTTCACTCATCATTAGCAAGTTACTTTTCTTACTTTTAAGATTTTTTTTACCAAATGTAAGAACTTTTTCAAGCCCACACTCATCATTAGCAAGTTGCTTTTCTTACTTTTTAAGTATTTTTCCAAAAAAGTAAGAATATTCTCAAGCCCACACTTATCGTTAGCAAGTTGCTTTTCTTACTTTTTAAGTATTTTTCCAAAAAAGTAAGAATATTCTCAAGCCCACACTCATCGTTAGCAAGTTGCTTTTCTTACTTTTAAGATTTTTTCAACTAAAAGTATGAATATCCCCAACCTGAATCAATCACTAAAAATTTAGTCTCTTAAAAATCCAGTTAATGTATCTGATGGTGATGCACCTCTTGTAAGGACTCTACCAAGACCTGAAAGATATGCTTCACGACCAGCAATAATTGCTCTCTTAAATGCATCGGCCATAACTGGAAGGTTTCCAGCTGTTGCTAAAGCTGTGTTTGCCATAACTGCTGCTGCACCCATTTCCATAGCTTCGCATGCCTGTGATGGTGAACCAATACCAGCATCAACAATAATTGGAAGTTCAATTTCATCAATTAAAATCTGAATAAAATCCTTAGTTGCAAGACCTTTGTTCGAACCAATTGGTGAAGCAAGCGGCATAACGCAAGCAGCACCAGCATCAACTAAATCTCTTGCAATATTAAGATCTGGATACATGTAAGGCATAACAACAAATCCTTCTTTAGCAAGGATTTCTGTAGCCTTAACAGTTTCCTCATTATCTGGCAAAAGATATTTTGAATCTCTCATAATTTCGATCTTTACAAAATCACCACAACCAACTTCTCTTGCAAGTCTTGCAATTCTAACTGCTTCTTCAGCATTTCTTGCACCTGAAGTATTAGGTAAAAGAGTAATTCCCTCTGGTATGTAATCAAGGATGTTTTCATTATCCTTTGTGTTAGTTCTTCTAAGTGCTAATGTTATAATTTGAGCATCTGCATATTTAATTGCAGACTCAATCAACTTCATTGAATACTTGCCTGAACCTAATATAAATCTTGAAGTAAACTCATGTCCTCCAATTACTAATTTATCATCTTTTAATGTTTCTTCAATACTTTTAATGTCTGTCATTTTCTAAACCTTTCTAATTCCAATAAATATATTTTTCTATAACATATATACACACATATACATATCCATATATCATGCATTTATATACCATATCTACATATCATATATTCACATATCATATCTTCATATCATATATTCACATACCATATCTACATATCACATATTCACATACCATATCTACATATCATACATATCTAATAATCCATAAAAAATTCTCAAGTCTCATGAATACATAAACTATTTATATTCACCTAATCAACCGCCACCTACAAACTGAACTACCTCTACACTGTCCTCATCACTTAATACATGATTATCATATTCACTTTTTGGTATGATTTCTAAATTAACCTCCACAGCAACACGCTGTGGATTGTAGTTAAACTTATTAAGCATATCCGTAATACTTAAGTTAGCATAATCATACATTTCACCATTAATCTTAACCATAATGTACTCCTTTTTTTATTCATATAGCAAATATAATTGCCTGCATTTTTACTATCCTCTAATACTAAAAAACTAATTGCCTACATTTTCACTATCTTCTAATATTGGAAAACTATTTCCAACATTTTCCTCGTCGTATAACTAAAAAGAGCTACGCACACGCGTAGCTCAATATAATTTACCTCATATTTCCCTACGTTGGCATTATCCAAATCAGGTTATAGGTCGAGGGTTATACCCTCCTCTCAGCCTGTAACACAAGCTCCCTGTTTTTTCCATATATGATTTTATCACATTAAAATTATTTTTCAATGTTTTAAATAAAAGAATTGCTTTTATTAACTTAAAACTATTTGCTACAATCTAAAATCCTACATGCAGCATAAAGTGGTATGTTAGTTAACCAATCTTCTTTTCTATATCCAGACATTGAAATCCTAATTGGTTTTGAATCCGGATTCTTAGTATAAAACTGTTTTAATGATTTTGCTCTTAAGTTTTCTTCAGCTTTAACTTCAATCGGTACAATATTCTTTTCATTTTGAATCAAGAAATCCAATTCAAGTTTTGTTGTTTTATCATCATAATAAAAAATTCCTGTGGAGCAATAGCACATCAATTGTTCCAAAACATATTGTTCAGTGAATGTTCCCTTGTATTCTTCAAACACATTATCACTTAATAAAATTTCTGAGATAGGTGCATCAACCATCGCTCCCATTAATCCGTGATCTAATAAAAACAATTTAAATCCAGAAAAATCCTCATAAAACTTCAATGGAACTCCAGCTTTTCTAACTCTAGAAATTTTATATATTATACCAGCATCCAAAAGCCACTCAATCGCAAGTTCAAAATCCTTAGCTCTAGCGCCTTTTTGAATATCACCATAAACAAATTTCTTATTACTTTTTGCTAACTGCTGCGGAATAGAATTCCATACCTGATGAATACGCCCCAAAATATCTGATTTAGCATGCTTTGAAATATCCAAAAAATAATTAGCTAATATCTTCTTTTGAACATCTCTAAGTTCTTCCGGTGTTCTTCCTTCAACATACTCAACTACTACTTCCGGCATTCCTCCAGTAAAATAGTACTCTCTTAACAAGTCTTTATACACTGAAGATAAACTATCAAGACTTTCAACAGTATCATTCTTCAATTTTTCATATGCACTTTTCCCTTGTTTTGCCAAAACAAACTCAGCAAATGACAACGGATAAAGTGTAAGTTCATCCACTTTTCCAACTGGAAATGAAACTCCTTCATGAATTGCTAATCCAAGTAACGAACCTGCCACAACAACATGATACTCCGATGCATCCTCACGAAAATATTTTAAAGAAGATATTGCCTTAGGAACTTCCTGTATTTCATCAATAAAAATCAATGTTTTCTTTGGTTCAACTTTTTGACCACTGATTATTTCAATATCAGAAATAATCCTTTCCATTCTAAATCCATGATCAAACATTTCTTTTATACGTTCATCTTTATCGCAGTTTAAAATAATCAAATTATCGTATTCATTTTTTCCAAACTCAGTTAAAATAAATGTTTTTCCTACCTGTCTAGCTCCATAAACAATCAATGGTTTTCTATATTTACTTTTTTTCCATTTCAATAACTTATCATATATTTCTCGTTCCATATAATCACCTACTTTTATAAACAAATAAAGGTAATAAAGTATATTTACATATACCTTACTACCTTGTATTTTATCACCACATATATGGCAGGTCAACATTTTTCGGAACGAACTTTTGAAATCTAGCACATTTTTCGGAATGAACTTTTGTAATCTAGCGCATTTTTCGGAATGAACCTCACTAACATTCAAACTTCCTCATAATTATTGTATGCCTATCACTACTTATGATGTATAAAGTTTCCCCTTCCTTTGGAACAAATACATTCCTAGCCCCAACGTAACATATCAAAGATTCACCATCTTCAGTATCAAAATATGCTTCAGCCTTTTCTCGAACAACAGACTTAATAACTATCTCTTCCACATCAAATGTATCATTCTTAATGCAATCAAGATGTTTTTTTTCTGCTTTCTTTATCTTCGTCTTTGATGTTAAATTCATTACAACAAATGGCGATATGCAAGAAGGAATAATTAATAATATAAATAAAATTACTGCTCCAACCTTCATTCCAAATATTCCAAATCCATCAATCAAAAACCAAATCCCCGCCATAATTGCGGCTACAACCAACGGAATGATCAATAAAACTTTTATTATGTCTCCATACTCCCCCCATATACCGCTATCCTTAGTTTCCTTAATTCCATAATCCGGCCAGTACATGCACTTATCCGGATTATCAGTCATATATTTTCTTTCACTTTCTGTTAACTGTCTTTTCATATCCTTATTCCTTAATACTTATTCCTTAATACTTATTTCTTATTATTTATTTTCTAGTTTATTAATATTTCTTAAATTAGTATATTCAGCTTTTCTAATTAATACATTCAAATTCCTTAATTAGTATATTCAACTTTTCTAATTAATACATTCAAATTCCTTAATTAGTATATTTAGCTTTCCTAATTAATTCATTCAAATTCCTTAACTAGTTCATTCAGTTTTTCTATTTTTTCATACACATATATTACCATATATTGTTATAGTTTTCATTTTTTTATACAACTTTCTTAACATTATGTTAACTTTATATTAAGTTTTGTAATAAAGTTGACTTTGAAAAATCACAGTGCTATAATGCGAATCGTGTTAAGAATTCTTAACATAAAAATTTATAAAGAAAAGGAGATTTTAAAATGAAACTAAAAAACATTATTCCTGTTGCTGTTGCATGTATGGTAGCATTTGCTCCAGTTGCAGATACAACAGTTAATGCACAGGATAACACAACAACTGTTACAGTCACACAAGAAAACACAAACAAAAACAACAACACAGGAGAAAACACAACTAACAATAATACTTCAAATCAAGAATCAAACAAAGAAAATCAAAAACCTAAAAAAATTAATGGAATTAAAATTCGTTATAAAAAAACAGATAAATCTGAAGTAGTAAAGGGATCTAAAGCTACTATCGATGTTAACTACGTTTACGAAAGAGTAGTTCTTAAGGGAAAACAGACAGGTCTTAAGAAAATCAACAAGCAACTAAAAAAATATAGCAATAACTTCTTTGTTGTTCCTAATGGGCAGGAATCAATTATAGATCTGGCTAAAGTAATAAGTAATGAACGTACTGAAAATGATACATATGAATATTCTGCTGGACAGACAGTATCATATGTTGGAAAGAAATATGTAAGTATTTGCGAATTCTCATATTGGTACGCAGGTGGTGTTAATAACACTATTGTAAAAGGACACACATTTAATTTAAAAACTGGTAAAGAAGTTAAAAAAATTACAAAATTTACAAAAGTAAAGAATCTTGACAGATTAAAAAAAGGTATCAAGAAAAAAGTTGAAAAATCTCTTGTTGAAGGAGAGCCATACTATCCAGAAGCAATCGACAAAAAGAAAGCAACTGACTTTGATTTCTACATCGACGAAGATGGTAGCGTTAAAGTATGCTTTGAACCATATGAAGTTGCTTCAGGTGGTTGGTTTAGAGAATACAAATTAAAAGGAAGTTTAAAATAATTTCCAAGTTTAAAATAAGTTTTCTTTCTCGAAAAAAGAGGATGCATTATGCATCCTCTTTTTGTATGATTATTTAACTATTATGCCTTTACATTTAGCTTTCTTTAAAGCCTTCTTAGCACTCTTCTTAAGTTTAGAATTAACCTTAATTGTTACTTTCTTACCCTTCTTTACAAATGCGTTCTTACCAATCTTAGGAAGTTTCTTAGCTTTAATTGTAACCTTAGTAAGTTTCTTTAAATTAGCAAATGCCTTAGCACCAATTGATTTTATATTCTTACCAATTACAACTGTTTTAAGATTCTTAGCACCCTTAAATGCCTTATCTCCAACTGCTGTAACATTATACTTAAAACCATTTAATTTAACTGTTGCCTTAATGTTTGCTTTTTTAACATTCTTCTTTACAAGTCCTGTAACCTTAACTTCACCAGCTTTTTTAGCAGTAGCTACTTTAGTTACTACATATGTAAATGACTTATCAGCAAGAACAGCATTATTTGCATTCACATCAGTAAGTTTCTTATTACTACTATCATTTTTTCTAGTTGCATCCTTAACTATTGATGGTGCTTCAATATAACATGTATACTTAACAGTGTATGTTTTTTCATCAACCTTAACAAGTTCAGAATTATCTTTGTTAACTGTAGCAATTACATTATCTGAATATACACAAAATTCTTTTAAAGAAACATTGAACTTAGCTGTATATCTTTTACCTGCAACATACTTTTCATCAGCAGCCATTTCCTTACCTGTAGCTTCATCAATCCAGATAAGCTTGCTTTCCTTAGCAAGTTCAATCTTATCACTATCTTCACCTACAAGTTTTACTTCACTAATCTGCTTTTCACCATCAACTGGTGTAGCAATTGTAGCTTCAATATTATTAACTTTAGCTGTACATACACCATAATCAAGTGCACTAGTTACAACAGCAAATAACTGTGCCATACTACCATTCATATCAATTGGTGTATCATTAATTGAAGCTTTAAAATCCTTATTAAGACCAGAAGCCACATCAGTATTAATATATTTATCCATGTTTGCATATAAACTAAATGCAACATCTATTAATTCCATAGGATCTAATTTATAATACTTACCTAATTCAAACTTGCTATCTGCCTTCATACGACTATAATTTTTACCATCTTCAGAAACATACCAATACTCAGAAATATCAATTGTTTTTAATTCATCATTATTGATTGCATTAAGTGGTTCTGTTTCTGTACTAAAGTATACTTCCTTAGGTGTCTTACCTGGTACTGGCTGTGGAAAAAGGATGTTTACATATGAAACTTCAGGTTTTTCTTCCACATCATCAACAACATAATTTACTTCTTTTACTTCTTCTTTTTTTGTGAAATCAGCAGCATTTACTGTCACATTACTTGCAAGCCCAATCGTCATAACTAACGAAAGTGCTGTTCCTAATAATTTTTTCATAATATCTTTTACCTCCTATTAAATTATTTATATTATAAAATATAAATTATTAGCCAAAGTTAGTCCGACAATCTTCTTATACTCTCCTTTTATAAGTCCCAAACCGACACTCACCGTTTCATCATACTACAAGACAAGTAAATTTACAATCACTTTTTTTAACTACCGTTAACCCAATAATAAAACAAAGCACGGATACAAGTTTCCTCATAATCCGTGCTTCTTAATTACCCTATTCTTTCCTGAATAGCCTTAATATCATCTTCAACTCTTTCCATTTCATATTTTGAATTATAAACAGTTGATAAAACATACTTATTATCGTCCGTTGCTTCCACAGTAATTTCATACTTAGTTGTTCCATATGCTGATTTTACATGTTCACCATATATCTTTTTAACTTCATCATACTTAAAGGCAACCTGATCAAATATCTGAGCTCCTACATCACATCTAAAGCCAACCATAAAATCCTTAGAAAGTAAAACCTTTGAAACTGCAAGTAAAACTGAATCTTCATCATCTGCTACTTTATCTATGTCTTCCTGAGTTATTCCACTTATGGACTTTATGTTCTTTGCGCATATTAATAACACCAAATCAAGACCAAACATGGTAAGGCCCATAACAGTTAACATACCACCTAATAATAAATATATTACATAACTATCCTTAAACACATCTATTATTTTACTTAAATCACCGTCAACTGCCTTACTAGATTGTATCAATCCACTACTAAATAAAATAAGTCCAATAATAGCAAATATCAATCCTCCTACAAGGCACTTAATTTCAACCATATATAACTGTCTAATTCTTTTACTTTTATAAAACATCATCCACTCCTAAATTTTTTCATATCTCAATTAATTAAATCATACAAAAAGTACAATACTTATTATACCGCATATATTCTAACATATCATGCATATTATTTCCATTTTTTTGAAAAATGTCGTATAATGTACAAGTGTGTATTTTGACACACGAATTAATCATGCACTTTTGCATGAAAAAGGAAGGATTATAATATGTTAAAAAATAATAAAACTAATACCAACAAGCATAAACTTACTTACATCTTGTTACCACTTCTTGTTGTATTAGTTATAGTTGGAACAATCTTCATTACTAAGCCTTATGTTACAGGCGCTAACGAGGGAACAGCAAATGAAACTCCAACCGAAAAGAAAAACGAAATCGAAACTAATGCTAAAGATAGCAAGTCTACAGATACTGAAAAACTTGCTAAAGCCGAACCACTTAATTTAAACCTTGCGGTTACCATGAGATTATTCCGTGATGATGTTGCTAAAGTTAAAATAAAAAATCTAAAATACGCTAGCAAAATCACTGTTTCATCAAGTAACAAAAATGTAGCTACAATAAAAAAAGATGGTACAATAACTGCTAAGCACTGTGGTAAAGCAGATCTTTCAATGAATCTTACATATAAAAACTGTGAGAAAACTCTTACATTTAAAACAATTGTAAGAGCATGCTCATACAGAAGTAAGAAAGGTTTTGTAATTTATCCTGATGAAAGCAATAAAATCACAGCTACTTCAAGTACAAAGGATTCAGAGGTTACAGTTGAAAGTTCAAATAAAAATATTGCAGATATAAAAGATGGTAAAATCATTGCAAAGAAAACTGGTAAAGCACTAATTAGTGCAACAGTTAAGAAAGAATCTGAGGAATCTAAAATAGTATTTGCTGTAAGTGTAAAGAAAAAACCTGAACTTAAAATTACTGAAAAATTAATTGATGATTGGTTTAACGGTTCAATCATTGCAGGTCATTCAATTGGTTGCGGTTTTCAAATGTACTGCAATATGCAATATAAAGGTTATTTAGGAACTGCTCGTCACCTTTGCAAGAATTGCTATGGCGTATACAACGATAATAAGGCTGTTACTTCTTCATCATTACACTATACTGTTAATGGTAAGAAGGCTAAATTAAAGGATCACGTTAAAGCTCTTAAAGCTAAAAAAGTTTTCATAAACTATGGCCTTAATGATATCGGTGAAGGCGGTGCCCCAAGATTTATTAATGCATATGAACCTTTCCTTACTGAGCTTTGCAGAAAGAATCCAAAGACTACAGTATACATTATTTCACCAACTCCAATTTATGATGAACGTGGTGGTCTTAACAATAGCAACATGCGTGAAATTAATAAGGCTTTAAAGAAATATGCTAAAAAACATAAGCATGTGGAATTCATAGATATGTACACACCTTTAATTGATTCAACTGGTAAGCTTAGAGCTGATTTATGTAGTGATCACTACTGTCACTTAACATTTGGTGGATATAAAATCTACGGTGATACTTTAAGAGCTTATGCTAAGGAATCTTTAACAAAAGACACTGATAAAGAAGATAAAGAGTTCACAAAGAAAGAAGTTAAAAAATATAAACTTACTAAGTAAGTTTCAAATTGCTAATAACAAAAACAGATGCGAAAAATCGCATCTGTTTCTTTTATGTATTTAATAATTATTTCTTAACTTTAACCTTTTTAACCTTAGACCAAGCACCCTTCGTTGTCTTGTTAAATGCTCTTACTCTGATGAAATACTTCTTATTCTTTTTAAGTTTCTTAAGAGTAACAGTAAGTTTTTTAATCTTCTTTGTTTTCGCTTTCTTAAACTTCTTATTTGTAGCATACTGAACTTCATAACCAGTTGCATTCTTAACTTTCTTAAGAGTTAATTTAATCTTTTTACCTTTAACATTTTTAGCACTCTTGATCTTTGCCTTACCAAGCTTAACAGTAGTTACGCTGGCATTCTTTACAATACCATTAACTGAAAATACTATTCTATGGATTAAGCCATTCTTAGTATCTTCAAATCTTGCTGTATACCATCCGTTTTCCTTAGCTGTGAAAGTATTTCCCTTCAACAAGTTAGTTGTATTATTAACATCCCAGAAATCCTCGTGCATATAGTATGTTGTATATTTACCAGGCATAACTCTGATGCTACCAGGAACAGTTGTTGTAAATGTAACTACTGCAGTTTTCTGGTCTTTACTTATTGCTACAGGTGATACCTTAATGATTTGTTCTGTTGGAATGAATCCTAAATATACTTTTAATGGAGAATTGAAATTACTGTCATCTATTCCACTCCATCTATTGCCTCTAAAATAGTATGTTCCCGGATTAAGCCAAATCTTTCCAATTCCATCAGTTTCTCTATTAACAAATGTACTAAACCTTCCAAAATTAATATTTAAATCCTTATCTGCGAATAGTTCTAAGTCAACGTCATCATACTTCTGATCTGCATATATACATAACCATCCAGCTTTTTTAACAGTAAATGACTTAACTTCACTATAACGTGTATCTCCCTCTCTGCCTCTAGCATATAATTCAGTTGTTAATTTAGAACCAGATTTTACAAGAGAATTACATCTATTAAGATAGTCACTATATGAAGGAAAATCTATTACAGGAAGATTACCTTTTTCAATATACTTTGTTTCAACGCTCATTGTAGCTGTATTTGAAGACTTTGGAATAAATCCCATAAATGTAACAGCCTTATCAATTTCATCCTGACCATTCCATTTATGTTGCTGGAAATAATAAGTCTTTCCTTTTTCCACATCAATCTGCGTAGTTTCTTCTCTGGTACTATAACTCCAATTATCCCACTTTAATTCCTTAGTCAATTTAGAATCAGCATAGAATGTTCCTCTAACATTACCATTTGTTGAAAATGTAGCCCACATAATTGTTCCATCTTCTGGTGCAGTGTATTTATGAACACCACCATTCTGATCATAATCAACGAGCGTTTCAGATATAATTGGCTTATACTCACCCGTATCAGAATTATCCATGTAACGTACAAAGTCGAACTCCGAAGAAAAATATGGAATTGAATTAATAGTTGAATCTGGCCAAATAGTTGCGGCGCTTACCTCAATTCCATCAAAAAATCCAACGCCGTTAAAACTAGTTGCCATCATTGCTGCAACCATAATAGTTGCAAGTGTTTTCTTAAACATAAATTTTTTACCCTCCTAAATAATATACTATCCCTTTTTATTAAATAGTTATATCTTATTTAACAAAACAAATTCATTATACTACAAAGTCAATTCTTGTACAACAAAAGAGTGTGAAACAATTCACACTCTTTCCTAGCAAATATTAATACTATTATAAATAATTCTCTTGCTATTCTTAGATTTCTTAAACCCAATTATAAACTTCTGAAACATCAACAGATTTCCACTTTCCAGCTTCATATATTTCAACTGGAGTTTTTACTTCAAAATCATTAACATTCTCAATAATTGATTCAGGATAGAATAATTTTGGCCTTTCATCAGCTAAAATTCTCTTTGCATAATCCTTAGTCGATTCAATTGGTTTATCAAAAATAATGCCTGCATTATAATCCCCAATTTTATTTTTATCATGTGTATCAGATCCAGCCTGAACATAGAAATCAAACTTCTTCCCATAAACAAATGCCGCTTTATTATCATTTGGAGTATTAGATGTATTAATTAACTCTATGCCATCACAACCATCTTTAAAAAGATGAATAGGATTAATGTACTCTCGATCTCTGAATGGATGTGCCTGTATTATTGCACCTCCTGCTTCATGAACCCACTCCAACATCTGCTCTCTCGTCCAATTTCTAATCCCTGGATGTGATAATAAAAACTCTCTATCTATACCGTAAATTAAATATTCATCAGCTTCGAAATTCTCCTCAAGTCCAAAGAAAACTTTAAGGCCAATTTCATCACCAACCTTTTTTGCTTCCTCGTATCCTTTCATAAATTCATCTACATACTTATCCCATGGAAGGTCCCTACTAGGTCTTGTATTACCACCATAAAAATGGTCTGTAATAAATATGCCATCGTATCCTCTCTCCTTATAAATTCTTGGATACTCACTTCCTGGCGTTACTCCACATAAACTTGATTCTACCGTATGCAAATGCGTCTCATATCGATACATGATGTCTCCTTTCAATATTTTTCCTTTAGCATATACATTATACTATAATTAACAAAAAAAATCAGTGAATTTCTTCACTGAATATCTTTATTTAAAGGAGTCACCCTCTTTAGTGTAAGGATTTGAGTTACACATAAAGAGGGTAAAATAGGGGTTTCAATATAAAAAATATTAAGAATTTATGTATTTGTTGTCTATATAGACATCAATTACCGTTTTATAAAGTGTGTCCATGCGTTTACAAAAATCAGGCAATGAAACATTAATGCTTCCTGTACCCATGAAATTTTCATACGCACACCCACCACTACATAGATTTTTCATCCAGCATTTTGAGCATCTAGCTCTCTCATTAAGATTTTTCCATTCTTCAATAGAATTCTTATTATCATCAAAAATGCTACCAACTACAAATCTATGATGACCAACAAATCTATGACATGGATATAAGCGACCATCGATATCAACTGCATACATAGTATGAAATGCTCCACATCCATATTGTCTTTCTCCTGAATAATCAACTCTTTCCATTGCTTTAGAAAAATTTGTCATCTTATTAGCTCTATCAAATTTTTTCTTTTCAATTTGCTTTTTATAGTATTCTGCGTATTTTACAAATTCTTCGTATTCTTTTTCCTTATCCATTTCACTAAGTAAGTTCTTCGCTGGTTCAATAGGAATCCCAGCAAATCCTAGTTTTTCAAGATGTTCAAAAGTTTTAATGTAATCAACATTCTTAGAAGAAAGAGTTGCCCTAGATGTAACTAATCCTTTGTCACGCATACTCTTTGTTTTTTCTACAACCACATCATATGATGGTTTCTTACATTCAAAAAATCTCATACTATCATGATCTTCTTTAGTTCCATCAATACTAATCTGTGTCATAATATGATTATCAATTAAAAACTTTTCTTTCTCAGGTGTAAGCAATGTACCATTTGTTGTAATTGTAAATTTAAACTTCTTACCAGTTTCATTACTCTTTTTAGAGCAATAACCTACAACTTCTTTAATAAGTTCAAAATTCATCAAAGGTTCACCACCTAAAAATGCTATTCCAAGTTCATCATCCTTAGTATTTTCAATCAGATAGTCAACTGCTCTAAATGCAGTTTTCTTTGACATTCTGCCCTTATTCTTATATTCACCGCCTTCACCATAACAGTATGCGCATTTCATATTACACTCCTGACATACCATTAAGGTTAAGGCTGAAAGATTCATATCCAAATGTTTCTTTTTATTACCATCCTCATCCGGATCAACAATAAGTCCTGCCTCCGCAATCATCTGAATCATTTCGGTTGCATCTTCAACACTCATGTTTTTTTTATTCACCAGATTTAAAAGAATATCATTTATTGTGTTTCCACCAAGTGTCATAGCATATTCAAGATTATCATCTATTTCATATAAGGCACTATCTTCAACACTATATAAGAATTTTCTACCATTCCTAGCAAATACCTTCGTAGGTTTAAATGTAATCATCCTATTCATATAGATTTATTTCTTTCTAATCTATTTATCTGCCAATAATATCCCAAGCTTGATGATCACACCAGATACACTTCCAATTAAAAACTGGTTTCTTTTCACTCATCTTTTTATTTATTTGTTTAAGCATCGTTTAATCCTCCATATCCTAAATATAAACATTTCAATATCAATCTACTTGATATGAATACTTCCTAATCGCCGTATCTATAAGTATTAAAGTTGCTGCACCAATAAAAGGTGTTAATTCCTGCATATTCTGGCTCATTATTATTTGTACAACAAATATTGAAACCAACACCCATGTCCATACAGCGTGACTTGATTTCTTTATAAAACCGATACTAATAATCAATAATGTAAAGCAAAAAATAATCACAATACTCCAGCCGAATTGAACTAACCATTTGCTGAAATCTGCTTTTGAAAAAGCATTTAAACTCAATTTCAAATGAGGTTCAACTAACACTAAAAAGTCTATACATATTATCTGAGTTATCAAAGCACTTAAAATAGTTAAAATCAAAATTAAAACAATTTTCGCAACCATCAACTTATATCTGCTTATTGAATAAGTAAATAATGTTAATATGGTTTTCTTACTATACTCATCTATTATTACTTTTTTTACTAAAACTGCTGCATATAACATATAACAATCAATAATTGCAGCTGTACTCATCCATATGTACTTTGAATAATTAACCGCTTTTTCATCCTCTAAACCAAACAATAATACTGTTGTAAAATAACACATAATTACTGTTATAAATAGGGGAATTACTATATATCGCTTACTATTTAATTTAGATAATTCTAATTGCAATAATAACTTCATATATTTTCTCCAACCACTTCAAAAAAGTACTCTTCTAATGTCTTTTTAACAACACCTATTTGATAAAGTTTTAAACTATTATTAACAAATAAGTCCGAGAAAAAAGAAGTATTATAAGACATATCATAAATTTGAACCTGTCCATCTTCTATAACTTTAAAATCTAGTATTCCTCTTTCTTCTAATAGAGTGGTTGCTTTTGATAAATCATCAACTCTTGCAACTATCTTATCTTTATTTTCTTTATGTATCTCTTTTAAAGCTTTTTCTTCTAATAGTCTACCTTCATTCATTATTCCAATATCTGTAGCAAGGCAATCCATCTCAGACAGTATATGACTTGAAATAATAATTGTAGTTCCCATTTTCTCATTTAGATGAATAAAAAGCTCTCTCATCTTTTTTATTCCATCTGGATCTAGGGCATTAATCGGTTCATCAAGAATAAGTAACTCCGGCATAACCATAATCGCTCTTGCTATTGCAAGTCGTTGTCTCATACCCATTGAATAATTTTCAACCTTCTTATCCGCTTCTTTTGTTAAATCCACCAAGTCAAGAATCTCATCTATTCTTTTCTTGTTATGATACCCCATATATTTGGAATGGATATGCAAATTTTCCTTACCTGAGAGACTGTCGTAAAAGCAAGGATACTCTATCAAAGAACCTGTTCTTTCCAACTCACGCATACCCATTCCTGCAGCGTTCCCCAATACCTGAAGATCCCCACCATCGATAGGAATTAAATTCATAATTGCTTTTAACAAAGTACTTTTACCAGCACCGTTTGGTCCAATCAAACCATATATACTATGTTTCGGAACATGAATATCTAATTCATTTATTACCTTCTTATTGCCATACCTCTTTACAATGTCACTTCCCAACACGCAATAATCCATTAGTTTTGTTCTCTCCTTCGAGTTATATAATAACATTAAAATTTGTATTTTTTGTTTCTAAATTCTAACTTTTTTCTAACAATAACTTAAAAATCGTCTTTTCATGTGGAATACTATTAACTCTAAGTTTAGCATTTAACTGTTCCGCAAGCTTACTACAAATCGACAATCCAAGGCCTGAACCATTATTATTCTTCTGTCTTACAGCCTTAGCCCTATAGTTTCTTTCAAAAATAAATTCCTGTTCATCCTTTTCGATTCCTTGACCATGATCTGTAACCTCTATGGATATAGTATCATCTGATTCTTTTACCGCTAACCCTAAGTACTTTCCGTCCATTCCATACTTTAGTGCATTATCAATTAAATTACGCAAGATACAGCATATGGCATTATAATCTGAAATAATCATGCTTGCTTTATCCTCAATCTGAACATTAACATAAATGCCATTTAGTTCTAAAACATCATAATATTCCATTAAAACTTCTTTACACAATCTATTAATATCAATCTGGTGTTTAGAAATTTCCATATCTCCTGATTGGATTTTTGCAATATCTAAAAATTGCATGATTCCCCTGTTAGTTTGTTCAGTTTTGATTTTAAGTTTCTTAAGTATTTGCTCTACTGACTTAATATTCTCGGGGTCTTCCTTAAGTCTTAATTGCAAAAGTTGTACATATCCAGAAAGAGTCGTAAGCGGTGTTTTTAGGTCATGTGATAAATCAACCATCATTTCTCGTAACTCTTTTTTTATAATTTTAAACTCCGCATTTTTTTTATAAACTCTTTCTAAAAAAACATTCACAGATACAGTTAACCTTTGTACCTGTTCATTATTTGTCCTAAAAAGCAAAAAACCTTTTTGTCCATCTAAGAGACTATCAAGTTCATCACATAAGTGATTCATCTCAGATTTAAATCTTTGTATCCGACAAAACTGCCAAAAAACAATCACAACGAGCGTAATTTCCAAAAACACCCTAATCATAATTAATCCTCCACAACTTTATAACCTATACCCCAAATAGTTTTTATATATTCATCATTACCATTCTTTATCTTACTTCTTAAGCGGTTCATATGTGTATTAAGCACATGTTCATTTCCATAATATGGTTCTTTCCAAATGTTCTGATATATGCTTTCCTTAGACAGAGCTCTCTTTCTGTTTTTGGCAAGATAAACCAAAATATCATACTCTGTACGCGTTAAATCAATTAGTTCCGTTCCTCTTTTAACAATACGTGCAGATAAATCAATAGTTAAATCTCTTAATGATATTGTATTTTCAATTGAAGCATGACTATCATATGTTGATACTCTTCTAATATTTGCCTTAATTCGTGCTGATAATTCAACTATAGAAAATGGCTTTGTCACATAATCATCTGCACCAAGAGATAGTCCAAATGCCTTATCTGCGTCACTGTTTTTTGATGTAATTATAATAATCGGAATAGTGCTAACTCTTCTTATTTTTTTAATGATTTCAAAACCATTCATATGTGGAAGCATTAAATCAACCAATACCAATGCATATTCTGAAACATCTATATCCTTACAAACAGAAACACCATCATTTAAAGCCAATACCTCATACCCTTCACCCTGTAAATAATCTAGCAACATTTCACGTATATCAGGATCGTCTTCAATAAGCAATATTTTCTTCATGCCTTAACCTCCGTATTAAAAAATTCCCCTTGTTTTTTACCTAAAAAAGGGCAAAAAACAAGAGGAATTATATATGACTTATCCATAAAAATCTATATTTTTTGCCCCTATATATTCTCTTATCTATACTCCAAAATATTTATCTTTTTCCTTTTTACTCTCAATAATCAGTATATCAAAGTAGGAAACCAAGGTCAAATTAAATACAAAAATATGGTAATATGCAACAAATATAATATACTTTTTGAAAATATTTACCTAATAAAAACGTTGTATTTAACAAAAAAGGAGTGCAATTTTGCACTCCTTAAACTCCTAATAGAAACTGGGATATCTTTTAAAATATCCCCCCACTTATTTTTTAATAATTCTTATACTCTAGTCAATTTTCTTTTTTGTCTTTTTCTTTTTTTTAATTTAATCTTTTTCTAAATTTTTCTTTTTTGCTTACTTATTTAATTCAATATGAAACTTTTTAATGCCATTCTCTAAATAGCTAAAGTTATCAACAAAAATAATAGCAACTCTTTCTTTTCCATTTTTCTTTCTAAGTTCATCTTTGTAGAATAAAAACTCATCGTATTCATATGGAGCTGGTTTTACTCTAGGTCTAAATGTTGCTTTGTAAAGACGATTTAAATATTCAGTATCATATAAACCTGAAACTTCTTCTGTTTTAAACATATCCTTTACAAGACCTGCAGCGCCCTTTTCATCTAGAACAGCTAACCATTTTTCCATTTCAGCATCGTTAATATCTCTATTAAACGCAGCCTTATAAGTTCTAATAGTAAAACTCTTAGCATCACACTTAATACCAAAAAGAATTGTTTTTGAAGCAGTGAAACCTTTCTTATCTGTAGCCTTAACAAGAAGTTTGTACTTTCCCTCTTCAAGAGTCTTGAATGAAAGTTTATTGTTCATAGCTGTTTTCTTAAGGTTAAGTTTCTTAACTCCAGCTTTCTGCTCTTCAACTTCCTTGTCATCACTTGGCCAATTAGCAACCTGACCTAATTCGTCCTTAATACTTCCATCAACCTTAACAATTGCACAATCTACACTTACTAAGCTACGTTCAGATCTAACCTTTCCTGTAATGTCATACTCAGCGAATGACTCAAGGCTTATTGCACTGCCATCTCCAATTGCGATTTCTGATAAATCGATGTTGCTAGCTGCATCAACACTATGTAGTTTCTTAGGTACTACTACCCCTGTTACTAATAACGCTGCTGATAAAGCTATACCAGCAAATCTCTTAAAGTTTTTTGATATTGTCATCATATTATCCTCCAAATATTAACTATGATTTCAATATCCCTTGTTTCTACCGTTTCTAATTATATTACAGAAAACGATTTCTGTAAACAGTTTGTTAGAAAATCTTAAGAAATTAGTTTTCTTTTTGTTAGAAATTTACTAGCATTTCTTGGCACTTTTATAATATTATGTAACAAATTGTTTCCTATTCATAATATGAATTTTCTATTTAAATTTGGGCTTTCCATACTCTCTTTCCATAGCTTTTTCTGAAACAACCCACTGTTTTCCAAACTTACATGCATCAATACCATTTATCAGTTTTCCATATGCAATCGCCTTACGTAATGTACTTTCGTTAAGTCCCCATAACGTAGTTGCATCTGTAAAAGCTATTAAACCATCAAAAGGACTCTTAACTCGATTCCCATTTTCAAATAATTCATCACAAGATAAATCTAAATCATCATTCCAAATTATTCCATATCCACCTGAATCAACTTCTACAGTTTCATATAATTCAGGTATATCCTCTAAACTTTTAAATACTGGTACCTCCTTAATCAAAGGCTTTAAGTCATATATTTTAGTTATACCCTCAGCAAATTGTACCATCAATTTGTAATCATCTAATGCACTAACTGCTTTAACTTTATGAAACATAACATCACCTCACTTACTTTAACGGAGATAATTTTTTAAACTCCT
>ODAJ014785933.1_pt1 | contig 33653 bp, 28 predicted proteins | sample 1539241 | NCBI WGS metagenome assembly ODAJ01 (sample SAMN02144231, study PRJEB22623) | gut metagenome | biome: sheep rumen | host: Ovis aries | place: New Zealand
TATGATCAGCAAGGGTCATATCCACCATCCCCTCACATACCCACATCGAGCACTCTGTCAGCGGAATGATAGTCTTCAAGTCCTTATCCAGCAAGCCTTTCTCCTTGCCCTTGGCGACAATCCACATCTCAAGGTCGTTAGTTGGACTGATAGAGCTATACTCCTTAGGTAACACCACCCTGCCAGTCTTATCGAAAAGGCCACAAAGTTCACCGTCGTCTGTATCCACCACGCAGTACCCGCCGTGGAACACATAGCCCTCCATGTTCTGGATATATGGCATCTTCTGGTCAATGACCACCTTTCCCGTCCCGTCAATGAACTTGATATAACCATTATCATCCACACTGGCCAGCCCGTCAGAGAACACCCAGGCATGGTCATATTTTGGTTCAATGATAACTTTACCCGTCTTCTTGCTGAAATAGCCACGCTTCTTGCCGTTGCTGTAGCAGACCAGGGTGTCTTTACCCAGAGGCGTTGCTATCCAGGCAATGTGCTTTATCAACTTCTCACCAGTCCGTTTGTTGTAGATATATCCCTTGCCATCCTCCGTGTTATGGAAATAGATGTCACGGTTGATATATTCCGAGTGATAGCAGTACTCATCATCACAGTAATGCGACTTGTAATACCGGTCATAAACCACATCTACACCTGCACACACAATGGCAAGAGCAAAGAACGCCATGACAATTGCACCGCTCGTGGCGAAAAGCCCCCAGATACACTTGGCAAAATTGCCGTCCCTCTTATACCCGAACAGTCCAAAGAACCATCCCAATGTCTGACACACTCCTCTCCACAACACCGTGAAGAACAATCTTGCTGAAATCTGTTTCATCTGTACTTTTTATTATTACGTCTAACATATTGCTATCTATTTTCTCACTGGTCTTCGCGCAAAGCTAATTTCTATTTGCTTCTCAAAATTCTCCCTAACCACCTTCTCAAAATTCTCTGTTTGCACATAGTCCCTTAATTGCTCTAATGTACGACACGCTGAAATAAGAATTGTTGTGTTGTTCTCACTATTACTGACTCCTTCCGCTATTTCAATACTTATCCCCAAAGAAAAGACGGGCGGCTCGAAATCCATTCTCATCACAGATATTCCCAAACTATTTATATTGTATTCATTCCCCTCAAGTTTCAGTTTGGCCCGTGCAAAATGATCAAAGGGTAGTAGGTTTTCCATTGTTTCAGTATATCTCTCATCGTAGAGACACAGATTCACGAATGTCAAATACCTTCCCATCATGTTCCGGACTGAATCTTTCGCCTGCTGGCATAGATTCATTTCTTTCGCTTCTAATGTTGATACCATATTTGTTGTTAATCGTATTTGTTGATTGTCTTCATCTTAATGTTGCGCACTTCAGCACTTTCTTTCACTCTATAATAGATTTTTGTCTTGCCGAAAGCCTTTCCATACTTTCAGCAAGACAAAACCAGCTACTTCGCATGCATCTTCCACCACTCCTTGACGGCCTTCTTGAACTTCGCATTCAGGCGCGAGTAGCGGGTGTCGAGCCATGCCCGGTCACGGTCAACCTCCATAGCAACATCCTCGGGTGCCACATTCTCAATGAAACGACGGCACCAGATGTAGCGGTCACGGTCGCTCCAGCCAAGTTTGGAAGAGAAGTCGTACAGGAACTCCACAGCCTTCACCCGTACCTCCTCATCGGAGAGGCCTGTACCGAAAACGTCAGAGAAGACATTAGCGTCCACCTTATCCTGATAACACTGCACAGCATCTGCCACGAACTCTGAAGACACCATGACCACCTGGTTCTTCTTGCTACGAAGGATGTCTTCTTCGCTGAACTCCACGGAGCGGAGCAGGGCATCCTTCAGCAGATTCTCTGCCTTCGTCTTTGTGGCCTTGAATTCCACTTCGTCGATGCCCATCTTTTTCAGGATCTTCTTCTGAGGGAGCCGGTCAACATAGACGGCAGTGAGCAGTCCGTGGTACTTGCCCTCTTTCAGCATATCGTCAATCACCACCTTGCACTTGGCAGGTGCTTGCGAGAGCAGTGCCAGCCGTGTGTTACCCATCGTCTTCGAACCAACGTCCTTAATCTGCCCCTCCTGTTCCAGAGTTTCCACGACAGCGTTCTTGGCGACCTTCTTCAGCCAGGCGAAGAAGGAGGACTTCCCCTCATAACTATTGAGAGCAGCCCAGGAACCATTGCTCCACAAGGTCTTGTAGAGGATGGTGCTGACATCATCAGGCTTCACCTCAACACCATAGTCATGCATCAAGTCGAAGACAAGCTTCGAGCGCAACGAAGCAATCTGGCAAGGCTTCTTCTTCAGTTTGCCCTTCTCGTCTGTCACTTCTGTGTCAAAGAAGAACTGACGGCAGTAAGCGGAACTGTCCTTCAGATTCTTGACAAAGGCATCACCTTCAGCCTTGTAGTCCTTAGGCTGATCTCCATTCTCAAATTCGTTGTTGTAAGTCATCTCAATCATAATTTCTACCTGCTTTATATTATTGTCCTTATCTAAATACTTTCTGGTGATGCCCTCTGTCTAAAACAGTGGTGCTCCCACCGTGAAATCTGCTAATGTTGTTTACAACGATGAAAGCACCTTTCTACTTTGCTTTCTTTCTCATCTCTTCTTCTGCCCATCTCATTCTAAGTTGGGCTTTACTCCTTGCCTCTTTTGCCTTTCTGGTTTTAAGTGAAGCCGTGTCTGTAGCATCTTTTGCCCACCGCAAAAATATGTTTGCTTTTGAGTCATTACCACGTTTTGAGTAAAACTCAGCATGTTTCATGTGTTTCTGGGCCTGTCGCGAATAGTAAGTAGCATCGCGGTCGTAAGTCTCTGCCAGCTTCGTGTAGTACTCTGCTTCCCGAATATATCGGTCAACCTTACTCTTGTCATAGCAATAAGCAGACGCTACTAATAATGTGAGCAAAACAACAAAGACAAATTTTGTGACTCTCATAAGCAACTCTCTTTAATCTGCAACCTCATTTTAGCCTAATAACGTCCACTTATCCAATCGCAAGCAGGTTGCCGTCCATCACCAATGTATTTGTAGAAAGCGTTCATTTGAACTGCAAACCCTGGCATTCCAACACCGAATACATAATAACTGCATCATAGAGAAATCTCCTGAGAATAAAATCTTAGTATTCATAATATGTGAGTTTAATTGATTTGTAATAGAAAGAGGGATGTTGATACTTACAGCATCCCAAATGGAATCTACTGTACTAACGACGGTACACGTGACTGCTCTTACTGTGACCACAGCGACAGGTTGTAGGCTGAGAACCAGAAGCAGGGCAGAATGCAGGGCAACGGTAGTGACCGTTGTGGAGTCCGCACTTGGTGCAGTGACCATCACCAGCACCAGTCATTTCTACGTTGTTACTGTTTGCACTCATAGTGCCAACAGACAAGAAACAGACTGCAAATACACTCATCAGTGTGATAGACAGAACTAACATTTTTTTCTTCATAATCTTTGTCCCAATTTAACTGTTGGGTGCAGCTCTAAACGATTGTCTATTACTTACTTGAAGCAACCTCTTATTGGTCTTTCCTGCTGCAAAAGTACGAATAAAAACAATTCATCCAAAACGTTTTGAAACGTCTTGGATGAACTATATGGGGTTTTATGACGAAGTAATTAGGTTTTGGATTTTATGCCCAACTAATCACCTTTCCCCATTATTAGGTCTTCTGAATTGTCTTTTATCATCATAATTATTCACTTCTATTTTCACCAGGGGTCACCAAAAGATGTAGCAGTCTCATAAATGCAAGGTATAATTTCTTCTCCCCTTTCATTTATAAAACCATATTTTGCATCGAAGATTCCCTTTTCACCGTTTTTCCTTACAACAGCAAAACCATTCATAAAATCTTCTATCTCGTCATATCTACATGGTAAAATAGTTTTACCATTTTCATTTATGACACCATATTTGCCTCCTCTGCCAACCTTGAAGTAATGCTTCTCAGAAGTACCTTCATAAACACCTACAACTATTTTGTCATATTTAAACGGAACAACACATTCGCCCAATTTGTTAATTACGCCTACTCCTCCTTTCTTTACTATAGCAAATCCTGAGTTAAAACCTTGACATACATCATCATAGACAAAAGGGATTCTCTCTATTTCCATACTATCGACAAATCCCCATTTCCCACTTAATTTTACTGCTGCGAGACCACCATCTGAAAAGTTTTGAACATCATCATAACAAAGAGATGTCATCAGCCTATTATCAAAATCAAACAATTTCCATTTTCCTTCATTTTTTGCGAAATAGACATTACCAACAGGACCAATTAAACCATCATGTTTTATAGGAATTATGACATTCCCTTTCTTGTCAATTGCCCCCCATTTCCCTTCTTTTTCTACCACAGCAATCCCCTTATCAAAATCAGAGACAAAACTATATACACATGGAATTATTTCATTCCCTTCGTTATCAATAAAGCCATATAAAAACAGATTATTCCAATCACCCAATGTCCGTTCTCTTATAGATGCCATTCCTTCATGAAAGTCACCATCTGGCTGCTTCATAGAATCAAAAAGGCTCTTTTTAACATATCCATCGCCTTCCTCCAAAACATCAAACTCACCGGTTTCCTTATATATTAAGCGAGCATGTCCATTGAAATCAGGCTCTATATAACATTTAAGTCCTTGATATTGTACTAAAACTATACCTTCTCTGATGCTGCCAATATCCGAATATACACATGGTAATACCTCATAACCATGCCGATCTATAAAACCATATTTCCCATTCTTTTTTACTCGTGCTATATCATGATTAAAACTACTCACTTCGTTATATAAACATGGAATGACTATATTACCCTTGCCGTCTATAAATCCTCGTTTTCCATTCTGCATAACTTGCGCCCTGCCATCATTAAAATCAAGAGCGACTTCAAAATCAAAAGGTATTACGACATTGCCTAAAGTATCTATATAGCCCCCATGCCGTTCACCATTTTCATCAATTATACCGACTCCAGCCAGAAGAGAATGCCCCTGGACTACTCGATTAGGAAAAGATAACAATATAAATATGCATACAAGCAACCTTACATAAAACCCTGCAAACAATAGATTGCCATACTCCAACTTGTACTTTCTTATGAACATATTCTCAAAAATCAAATGTTGTTGTCCCAAATTTGTCGACAAGTCCCCACTTCCCTTTTTTCTTTACCCAAGCAAAGCCTTCAGAAAAGTTGAAAACCTCATCATACTCGAATGGTATGACAATATTTCCAGAATAATCAACAAACCCCCATTTCCCATTCTTTTTTACACCTGCAAGCCCCTCGGAAAACTTATAAAAACCAGTATATATCCCTCTCTTACGTCCATCATCAGTATAGCCTACACTCTCATACTGATAATCAATAATCATCTTTCCTTCAGTATTGATACACCCATACCTATTACCTTTGCATACCCATGCATAATTTTCTGAAAAATCATAGGCGTCATCGTATTCAACAGGTATAATTTCATTACCTATTTTGTCTATGAAACCATATTTTGAATCTTTATCAGTTTTTCCTATTGCTACAAGTGCGCGACCACATGAGAAAGGGTGCGGAAAATCCCTATCCTTTTTCCAACCAAATAAGTCACGTCTATAGCGTTGAACACATTTAAAAATCAATTGTCCGTCTGTTGAAAAGAAATTCCCCATTCCATCAAATGCTAATCCCTCTGAGAAATCGGTATTAATTGGATTAGGACTATTACTATTATATAAGCATGGAATTGTTTTTCCGTTGACTTCATCCATAACAACATGGCCAGCTCTATTTATATACATAGCCTTAAAAAAATCCTTATCTTTTACCATGACCAATGCCAACTTTTCTGAAAAATCGCCAGCATAATCATATTGGCAAGGAATGACCTCCATGCCAGCCTTATCAATATATCCCCACTTGTTACCCTTCCGAACAACGGCCATGCCATCATGGAAGTTTCCTCCAAAATCATATTTTAACTTCATAGTCACATGTCCCTTCATATCTACGTATCCAATCCACTGTTCATTCTGTAAGGCATATTTGAATGTTGCATAACCTTCAGAATACTCGAATATCATTGCTTTATCTGGTAGAACGAAATCAAAAGTTTCTCCATTTTTTTTGAGGACACGATAATAATCACCGCCTAATCGTACAAACGTGAAGCCATTTGCAAACCCTTGAAAAGGGTAACCATACATACTCAGTGCCTTTGCCAAATTTGGCGTTATGGCATTTCCTGCACTCTGTGCCTCAATGATTGTATCACATCGCAATATCCAAGTTGGAGTAGATGTTATGACATCCTTATGCTTGGAATATATTATGTCATACAGATGCCTTGCCTCTTGAAAATGCTTTTTTTCATAAAATGACTCAACGCTATCTAAGTCAATATAATAATCAATGACTTTAATGTAGTGATCAATTGAATCTGTATAGACTCCAAATACCCTCATGTCTTCAAGCCGGCCTTGAGCACTAGAATACAGCTTCTGAGCAATCAAAGATTTAGCTTCTTCTATGGCCTTTAAAACCATAACAGTTTCTGACTGAGCATGTGCTACAACAGAAATAATAAATGATATAATAAAAACAAAATTCCTCATCCTATCTTTACAAGTTTAATTGTCATAATCAAATGTTGTTGTGCCGAAACGATCTATTAGTCCCCATCTATCGCCTTTTTTTACTGACGCAAAATTCCCTTCAAAATCATCCGCATCGTCAAATTCAAAAGAACTTATAGGATTCCCTCTATTATCTACAAATCCCCATTTACCCTTTTTCATGACTCTTGCATATCCGTTTACATATTTATACTCTACACAATCCTCACAATCTGAGTCATATTCAAAATCAACAACAATTCTTCCATTTACATCAATGCAACCATATTTCTCGCCTTTCCTCACCCATGCTTTACCTTCGTGGAAATCATAAGCATAATCGTATTCTAAAGGAATAAGTTCATTAGCTTTTTTATCTATAAAGCCATATTTGAAAATTGGCTTCTCCTTTTGATAAATCTTATTCTGTGGATTTATATCTATCTTAACTAATGAACGCTGGCAAGAATAAGGTCTTATGTCATCATATCTTCTTTTTAAAAAAATTACTGATTCCCCTTTTTTATTGAAAAAGCCACCATAACGACCTATAAACAACGCATATGCAACTCCTTCCGAAAAATCCCAATACATTTTTTCTTTAGTACGATAATCCAAATTATCAACCCGCAAGATATTATCCCAATAATTCCTGCTATCCATTTTTATTTCATTTATAAGGACATTCCCTTTTTCGTCAATATATACTCTTTTCCCTATTTTAGGTACTACACACGCCAATCCTTCTGAAAAAGGTCTAGCGAATTCATACTTACATTTTATAACCTCCTCGCCTTTTCCATTTATATACCCCCATATTCCTCCACCATAGTAATTTCCTTTAGTTCCTCCTTTTTTGACAGCTGAAAGGTTTTCTGAAAAAGGGAAACCATAATTATAATCAGATTCTAAAACAATTTTGCCATTTCGCAGGTATAACAATGGCGATTTTCCGTTGTAAAAATCAACTTTTTCTGAACTTATCACAATCTCTTCTTTCCCTGTTCGTCTTTCAAACACGGTCGATTCACTGATAGCTTCACCTCTTTTCTGAGCCTCAATGATGGTGTCACAACGCAAAATCCATTTTGGGAAAGGCTTAGTAATATCTTTGTAGCGGGCGGCAACGACATAATAAAGATTTCTCGCCTCCTTGAAACGTTTCTTTTGATAAAGAACTTCAACACTGTCCAATTCAATATGATAGTCTATGACTTTCATGTAGTAGTCGATTGAGTCTGTATAGACTCCAAATACCCTCATATCTTCAAGTCGACCTTGAGCATTAGAATACTGCTTCTGAGCAATCAAAGATTTTGCTTCTTCAATGGCTTTTAATACCATGACATCTTCCGACTGAGCAAAGCATCCCATTGGTAACAGAAGAAAAGGAAGTAATACTATTTTTTTCATAATGAATAATCGTCAATTGTTAATTCTTCGACATCAATACTCAAACTCCGAAGCCGTTTTATAGCATCTTCATTACCTTTTATTGCAGCCCGCTTATAATATTTGATGGCTAAGCCCCTATTGGTAAATGTTCCTTGTCCATGTTCATACATCCATCCTAAAAAATACATAGAATTTGGCATTCCATCATCAGCCGCTTTGCTAAACCATTTAAAGGCCTCGAAAAGATTCTTTTCACATCCTTTCCCATAGTAATATTTTTTCCCTAAAGCATCCATCGCTTGACGAACACCAGCATTTGCTGCTTTCACACACCAATCATAGGATTTTTTTAAGTCCTGAGCATATTCGCCATTTTGTTGGTAATAGTTCCATGACACATACCATTGCGCATCAGGATTTCCTTTTTCCGCAGCTTCCAACATGTTTTTTGAGGACTGTTCATCTCTTCCTTTTTCTGTGGAATATTCATGCCCTAGTATATCTAAGTAGACAGTCTTTCCGCCACAGGTCATCTCGTAATTACCAATACTCATCACAGAGCTACACCAATCGTACTTAAATTCCGTAATGGGATTCCCTTGCTTGTCAATTATGCCCCATTTCCCATTCTTCTTAAGTACAGCATTACCATCATTAAAGGAACTCCAACTTAACCCTACTTTCCCATCTGAATAATTTGCATATGCTACATCATAAAGAAAAGGAATAATTACCTTTCCGTCCTCATTAATAAAACCTACTTTGTTGTTCTGTACCACTGCGGCAAGTCCTTCCGTAAAGAGATCCGCAAATTGATATTGCAAAGGAATTACCACCTCGCATTTTTCATTTAAATAGCCATATTTCCCGTCTTTACAAACAGGTGCCAATTTCTTCGAGATTCCTAAGTATGGACAATCGGCTGAACTATAATGAAAATCTGTTAACAGTTTTCCTTTGCTGTCTACATATGCATACTTTCCATTCTTTTTTACCACAAAGGGGGTATTGTCTGCCAAACTCCATCCTTTTGCATCTTGGTAAATACAAGGTACTATTTCTTTTCCTTCACTATTGATCAGTCCATATTTATCACCAAGTCTGACCTTCATAACATCAAGTCGATCCCAGAAATAAGTACCATTTGTTTCATCATATTTAGGCGGGAAAATCTCTCTACCCATCCTGTTGACGAAACCATATTTCCCATTTAGCTTAATCCGTACAAGTGGATAACTTCTATACCATCTTTCAACATATTCCTCTTTGGTATTTTTTACATACCTGCCGTCCTTTATTACTCCTTTTTCATAGTCGTACTTGATCGGCACAATTTCTTTGCCGATGGCATTAACATATCCACATTTCCCTTTTCGAATAACAAATTTCATCCCCTCAGTCAACTCACCCTCACGGTCATATTTACCGTCAAGTAAGTCAATTTTATCAAGAAAGTACGCAATAGAGTCTTTATACAAACTAAAATCTTCCACATCCTTAAGCCTAAGACGAGCCTCCATATACTTCGCATGGGCTATTAGGTATTTTGCGTCTTGAAGTGCCTCTAATACAACACCCTTTTCCACCTGAGCAATACTATTCAGCGAAATAAAAGTCAAAAAATATAATGCTATAGTTCTCATCATTTATTACTTTTTAGGTTATCTAACATTTTTTGAACCTTTGACATCTCTGCATCATTTAAGCGTTTAAGCGCTGCTTGTCTCCGTTTTTCTATCATTTCTTCAGATTCATCACCAAGTCGTTTATGGCGACTCCATGCATTGTAAAGACTTACACCTTCGATATACGCTTGTTCTTGTCTTTCCTTTAGTTTCGCCAACTCTTTTTTCCGTTCTTGTTCTCTCTTAATCGCTGCTATTTGGTTTTGCAACTTGCGGACTTCTGCACTGTCTGCATAAGATTTGTTTAAAGAAATGATATTCTGAATTGCTCGTTCAGCAACACCTAGATTCTTATTCAAATTTTGACGTGCTGTTGAAAGCAATTCCTGATAGCGCGCATGTCTTGTATTATCTTCTTCATTTACTGAATGCCCGTCAATATTTTGCTCTTGGGCATTTAGCTGAGCTGTTTGTGCAATACTATCTCTTTTTTGTTTAATTATAGCCCTCAAAGAATCATTTGCGAATCTTTCAGCAGCATCTAAATCCCCATTATTATAGCAAATCAAGGCATACGGCAAGCAAGCTCTTGTACTATCGTACTTCTCTGCAAACTCACGAAGAACAGCAATGTCATTTGTTTTTATTGCTTCAGTAAGCCTTTGAGACATCTCAAATCGTTTTATGTCACCTGGTTTTTTAATACTATTGTATATGCTGATACAACCGAAAACAAGTAATACGCTGCAAATGCAGACGCCTGTAGCAGTAACTAATTTCCTCCATGGCAAAGGATTCCTATAATGGTTGTCAACAATATAGAGCGTATTGTTTGACTTGAAAGCATCCCATCTAACTTCATCACAATGCCATGATGAAGCAGAAAGAGTAGTCCCCGTCTTTTCTTTGCAGAAAGAAAGGAATTGCTGTTGTGAAACAGACAAGTCACCAATAGGAATAAGACTGAGATTTTCATCACGCTGATGGTTGTTTTGATCATAATACTCATAGACATCACATCTGGCCCTTCTTGTTACATTGCTTGAATGTTGGGAAGTTCCAACGCTTACTCTTTCTGCCTTGTATCTTACAAAAAAAGGGGTTCGCTCTGAAATTGCCGTTATCTCGTATGCTTTACCGCTTCCACCATAAAGGTTATGTCCTATAGGAAGAGTTTCCGGTGTTGGATTATGCGGCGGTTCTTGCTGGTCATTTCTCAACGCAGAAACGAATTCTTTTACTGTTTTAGTTCTGTTCTCTTTATCTTTCGCCATTGCATGAAGAACAGCTTCTCGGATGTTTTCAGATACATGGCTGGGCAAATTTTTGTCAATGTTCTCTTTGCTTATGTCAAATGCTGAAATAGGCTTTTTCCCCGTCAAAAGGTAAAATAGAGTGGCCCCTAAAGCATATACATCTATTCTTGAATCAAAACTTGTTACTCCACGATATTGCTCCTGAGGAGCGTAACCCTCTTTTGCTCCAATAGCATTATGAGTTGTAGTCAACTCACCTTTGGAATTAAAATGAAGTGATTCTCCAAAATCGATAAGGACTGGAGTTAAATAACCATCCTCATTATTACGAAGCATAATGTTGTCAGGACTGATGTCACAATGAAGTAATTTGTACTGGTCATGGAGATACTCAACAGATTCTGCTATCGGAATAATCATGGAAAGAGCATCTGTCTCTGAAAGAGGACCTTTATTCTTTAGAATCATGTCCCTAAGACTATCCCCACTTAGATATTCCATCACATAATATGCAGTCTCGTTTGCCTCGAACACCTCATTGACATTGACAATGTTTATGTTCTCCGAACATATCTTGTTCAGGCGATTTGCCTCATCAATAAAATCCTTTTTACATTCATCGATTTCTACCTTTGCTGCAGGCGAGTATTTCATCTGAGGATTTCCAGGCTCTCGCCAGCATTGTCCTTTTACAAAAAATTCCTTTATTGCAAAACGAATCTTATGAGGGGTATGACCAATTATTATGGTCATAGAAGCAAGATAGGTAATACCGAAGCCACCTTGTCCTAAAACTTTCTCTATTGTATAAACACTTTCTTTCCCCAGCATAGAACTATGCCGAAGAATTGTTCCTTTTGATAAAGCGTAATCATATGCCATACTTCATCTGTTTTAGTTCTCAAACTCCACTTCTTTTAATTCAATTAGACAAAAGATTCTTTACTACGAAAACGTGTGAATAGGAATATTCTGGTGTATTATTACATTGACTGACACTTTATAAGTGATGCCAAATCCACCAGAACCTAAGATTTCTTCGACCTCGCAATTTAGCTCTGGACTATTCATTATTGTGCCTTTTGGCAATACGTTCACTTTACTATTCGGACTCTTCATATTTGCTATTTCTATCGTCCAATTTCTTTTAGTTTTTCTTTTGCCGTTTCATCACCCATTCTAGCGGCATCTTTATATAGGTCAACAGCCTTCTCGATATCTTTTGCGACTCCATTCCCTTCATAATAATGGTCTCCTAAAATGGTCAGTACAAATGGATATGTCTCAGTATCGATGCTTTGTTGATAATACTCTACAGCATTCTTTGGGTTCTTTTCTACACCTGTTCCAGAATCATATGCCTTGCCCAAATAATAAAGCGCTGCTCCGCTACCAGCATCAGCAGCTTCTTTCAAATACTTTAATCCCCTCTCAGTTTCGCCAAGATCAAAGAGATATATGTTTCCGACACGAACCTTAACATAGCGTTTATTTCCCCAAAGACCAGATAACACCTTTTCATAGAGTTCAGCAGCCCTTTTGAAATCGACTTTTACACCTATTCCCTCCTCATAACACCTTGCCAAACTTTGTGTTCCTGTTGACTCTCCCAAATTAAATGAATTTTGGTACATGTCAAAAGCATCTTTGAGATTTCGTTCAACACCACATCCTTCTTCGTAACAATGTCCCAAAAGATAATATGCTAAACCTAAATCATGATGATTTAGAGAAACGGCCGATAAAAGTAAAATAAAGGCTTTTGAGCAGTCTTTTTCAACGCCTTTTCCTCCAATATAATACTCAGCGAGTAATGTTTTGGCACAAAGGTCACCGCTATTTGCTAATTCCTCCAGTTGTTCAGAATACATCGGATAAGAAATCCGATAGACAGCCTGGCCTTTAGATTGTAATGCCAGTAATAGGAAGAAAATAAAAAGAAAATTTCTCATAAACTTATTTAAATGACAATACTAATTCGCTTGCAATTTTATCTCCTAACGAGCTGGCTCTCCGCATCCACTCTTCTGACTTCTTATTACTTGGCAGAAGTCCACCATATCCCCATTTGTAGCAAATCGCAAAATTTCTTGCAGAACTACCAAGCATCCGATACAATCTATCTGCCACCTCATAATATTGAACTGCTTTTTCATAGTTTTTTTCTTCAAAATAGATATTACCCAAAATGGCTTCCGCATAAAAGCCTATACCAAAATTTACTTTAAATTGAGAAACGGCATTATACCTTGTAGAGATGTGGTTTAAGAAATACACCCTAGCCCTTTCGTAATCTTTTTTCACATTGTCACCTTCGTAATATAATCTACCCAATTCATAGTTCGCTAAAGTATTCTTACTGTTCGCTGACATTTCTAGCCATGCTAATGCTTTGGGAATATCTTTTGCAGCCCCATCCTCTTCTAAATAAAATTTACCTAATTTGTACTGTGCATCTGATGCCTGAATACTATTTGAGTTGGCACAATGCGTAAGATAACGTATGGCAAGAGGAATATTTTTCACATTTTCATTTTCCATATAAATCAAACCTAATATAAATTGTACAAGACAATCATTAGAAGATAATTCTTCCAACCAATTGCAAACTTTGGGTATTAAATATACAGAAACATTTATCTCTCTTTGTGCCACCAATATGCCTAATTGAATTTTTGCCTGATTTGAACCCAAAAAAGCAGCTCTTTCGTATAATTCTATGGCTCTTTTTTTGTCATTTTTAGCACCACCAAGGCCACTATAATAACATTCTGCCAAATAATAATTAATATCAGGGAGCCGGTTGTCAGCTTCACTACGAAAAGCACAATTATTAAAAAGTTCAAATGCTCTTTTGTAATTTTTTTCTACTCCGTAACCATTAAAAAGGCACACGGCCAATCCATACTCCCTTGCCGTCGAATACAAACCTCTATAATCTGATACGTATGTTTTTTCTAATAATTCATAAGCATCATTTTTTTCACTATCATTTCCATTGTGCAAATAATAGATTGCCAATTCTATCTTGGCTTTTGCATTACCTTTATTAGCTTTTCTTTTTGTTTTGTCTATATCTTGAGCATACAGTGCTGTAATACTAAACAAATACAATACAAACAGAAAAATTGTTTTCATTGTTTTATCCCTTTTTCGTGTCGGGCGCAACTTTAAATTATTCTCTATCGCAATATTGATATCTACTGTTTTGAATATTCGGTGGGATTCCATACAGGTGGATTCCATTTCTCACATTGAGTAATTATCTCTCTTAGCCTATTATTACTTTCAGGACTTAATGAATTGATTTTAATAGCATATTTAGCATAACCTAGAGCCTTTTCCCATTTCTTTTCAGAATAGTATTTCTCCGCTTTATTATATGCATCTTCTGTTTGGACAATCATGTCTATTCTATTAATCAGTTTAGTAGCGTTTGAAACATCTACTTTAGCATTTACTGCTTTGTTTGCCCACTTTTTTGCACTTGAGTAACTTTTTTTACTGAAATACCGTTGAGCAAGCTGATAATATGCCTTAGAATATCCCTTATTTGCCAATTTCTCTATAGCAGGCCAATCTTTTTCCTTTAGTGCCTTTTGGTATAATTCATCGTCTGTTGGCGTGATTGCCTTTTCTATTGCATTCAACAAGTCTTTCACTTTTTGCCGAGCTATATGTTCTCTATCCATTTTTGCTATTGTCTCTTTGGCTATTTTGAATTGCTTACAGTTATATTGTGTCTGTGCAGCATTATAAAGACTATCAAATCTAACTTCAGTTTCATCTTCAGCTATTGCTGTTTCTATTTTAGATAGAAGAAGTTGAACATCCAGGCGAGAAAGGTATTCGCCATCCATTTGGGCAATGGTTTTCTTAGCGGCATAATACTGTCCATTTTTATAATGCTTATCGGCTGTATTTAATAGACTGTCGAAATGCTGTTCTTGGGCTTTCGACAGAACCACTTGTGCAATACTATCTCTTTTTTGTTTAATTATAGCCCTCAAAGAATCATTTGCAAATCTTTCTGCTATATCAAAATCCCCATTACTATAGCAGATCAAGGCGTAAGGCAGATAGGCTCTTGCGCTATCGTAATCTTCTGCAAAAACGCGAAGACTATCTGCATTATTAGTAATAATGGCATTTGTCAACCTTTGAGACATTTCCCATTTTTCATTCTGAATACCATCGTATATATTAATAGTACCAATAACGAGCAAGGTGCCACATAGTCCTAATCCACCATAAGAAAGTATGCGCTTCCATGGCAAAGGTCTCCTATAGTGGGTATCAACAAGATAGAATGTGTTATTTGCAATGAAAGTAGCCCATCCTGGGTTTGAATCTTCGCGAAATATTCCATTTATTTTACTTTTTGTAATCTTTTTACAGAGATTTACAAATTGTTTGTGAGAAGCATCGGTATTGCCATCAGTGATGACACTTTTATTATCTTGACGATGGCTGTTTTTCTTATCAAAGAATTCATAGATGTCATATTTAATAGGTGTCGTTTTGTGAAGAGGTCTTTCTTCATCGACAAACCATGTACAGATTACTTTATATTGTATATAAAAGCTCTCTTGGCATACAACTGAAACTATCTCGTATCTTTTCTCCCTATTCTTTAAAGAGTATCCAATAGGAAGTTCTGGACTAACGATAGTGGTTGTTTGTTCAGATTCTTCAATATCAATGCCTGAGACTTCTTTGTATAAAGTTCGTGTGTCACGAGTTCGTTGGTCTTTATCCTTCTGCATTCCATGAACTATTGCTTTTTTTAGGGAATCACTAAGCCCTATTGGCAGTTTCCCCAAAACGCGCGTTTCTGTTACATCATCAGCAAAAGGAGGTTCGTCCCCTGTTACTGCATAATACATGGTTGCAGCCAATGCGTATACATCAACTTGTGGAATAAAAGTGGTAACCCCAAGATATTGCTCCATGGGCGCAAAACCACGCGAACAGCCTGCAGTAGTATGAGTAGTTGTCAGATCACCTTTCTCATTGAAATGGCGGGACTCTCCAAAGTCTATGAGGACAGGTTCTATTACACCATCGACATGCTTCCTAAGCATTATGTTGTCATGCTTAATATCACAATGTAACAAGGGCTGTTTCATTGTATGTAACATATGTACAGCCTTAACAACAGGGAGAATATATGATAAAGCAACTTTTTCTTGTAGAGCACCTTGCTGTTTAACAACATCTCGAAGACTTCCACCTTCAAGGTATTCCATGACATAGTAAGCCGTATCATTAGCTCGAAACACCTCATTGACTTGTACAATATTTGGTGTTTGCTTGCATGTTTGATTTAGAAGTTCTGCTTCGTTTTCGAATTCATGCAGCCACTCCTTAACATCCTGTTTCGCTTCAACGGCTTCAGGAAACATCATGCGTGGATTCCCTTCCTCGCGCCAACATTGCCCTTTAACAAAGAATTCTTTTATTGCAAATACCTGGTCAATATTACCAATCTTTCTTGTGGCAAGGTAGGTTATACCAAACCCACCTTGTCCTAAAGGCTTCTCTATGGTATAGACACGTTTCTCGCCTGTTGGGATACCCAACAAATTCTTCGATGAAGTGCGTAGTTCTGTACCCTTTTCAAGAGCATATTGGATTTTGTTGTTAGCCATAGATGTATTATGATGTTTGTAGTACTTTAACCCAAATTATTCAAAGGATAAATTCTAAAGATCAATCCATAACGTCCCAACATGAAATTCCGTTTCTTTTAATTCTCAGGATAGACCATAAAAGAGCTAATCCGACAAGACCTACAGGTAAAGATTTTACTGTAATAAAAGAAAAAATACCGCCAATAACTGCTGATAAAGCAATTAAATAGAAGCCCATCTTTTTCCAATACAAAAGTATAAAAGCTCCTATTACATTTATTATGCAGAACAGTCCAGAAACGATCGATGGGATTACGAAATCATCAGGATAATTCTTTCCCCACATGGTTTTGGGGAAGAATGAGATTATTGCCATGAGGACATTTCCTACAATTATCACCCAAAGCCAAAATGTTATAAACCAATTTCTTTCGTGAATTGTCTCTATTGATGGTTTCTGTTCATCAATATATTTCTCAAAATCGAATTGTTTCTGGAGACGGCCACAATTAGGACATCTCTCAACATAGTCTTCCAACTCTGCTTTACAAGCATTATTAATGCATATTTTCATTTTTGCAGCCCTGCTTAGTGTCGGGCACAACCTTTAATTTCAGATTATTTATTTGATTGTCCTAAGCATCGTTACGAGACTATCATTTTGCTTATGTTTCTTAAGCTGTTCTATGCGTTTCTCTGCATTCGTCAAGTCGGGAAGTATTCCAATCTTTTTTGCATAGCACTCAGCCAAGTTCTTTGCTGATTCTGAGGTAAGATGACCCTGCGCTTCTGCTTGCAAATAAAGTTTGGCTGCTTTTGACAGATCTTTTGTCACGCCTTTGCCTTCCATATATTTGTCACCGAGCTTGCACTGAGCATATGCCACGCCATTCTCAGCTGCATTCGTCAACAGAGACAATGCTCGCTTCTCGTCAACATCGGTTCCCGTTCCTGTTTCCAGCATAGACGAAAGGTAATAATCGGCAATAGGACTACCAGTAACTTTGTTGAGAGTCTTGAATGCTTTCTTTACATTACGCTTGGCGTAATCCTTATTGCCATAGCATACAGCGAGCATGGTCTTTCCTGCAACATTTTTGGCTTTGTCCACCTTCTTGAAGTATGAGATAGCAGCGTCATAATCTTTCTCTACATAATACTGTTTCAGACCATACAGATACTGAGTGAAAGTGCCCTCCTTATCGTCAGCAAGAAGATGTTTCAACTCCTTTTGGTGGCTTGGAGCTGCATCTGCAAGCAACTGTGTGGCGAAGTAATAGTCTTGCTTTACTCCGTTGCCATTCAGATAGCATAAGCCCAAAAGCCACTTTGCTTTATAATTCTTACTTTCTGCTGCCTTACGGAGGTATTCAACCGCCTTTTTGTAATCTTGATCGGTTCCATCCCCTTCGTAGTAGATCCTTCCCAACTGGTAATATGCCATTATAAAATCCTTGTCAGCAGCACTTTGAAGTAACTTAATACCGCCTTTTTTGTCTTGAATCATTCCCTGTCCATTGAACATCAGGTATCCATAGTAGTATGTAGCGCCTATTTCCCCCTGTTTAGCGGCCTTCTTAAACCAAGTTACGGCTTTATCTGCCTGCTGGTTATTCAGATAATATAGTGCCAACTCGTATTGACTTGTTACATCCTGCTTATTTGCAGCCTGCTCCATGTAGTAGACATACTTTTGAATGTCCTTCTTAGTGCCAATGCCATCTTTATAGCATTCTTTCAACAAGAGGCTGCTGAAGAGACTTCCTGTGGTTTTTACTATAGTCTCATGCTGTGGAATAATGGTTTTACTACCTTTCTTCAGTGCTGCTTTGTACAAGTTAACGGCCATCGTAGAATCCTTCTTGGTTCCACGACCTAACTGATAACACATAGCCATGTTGCCAATGGCATCCACATTGTCCTGTTTGGCTGAAAGAGCCCAATATTGGAGAGCTTTTTTGTAATCTTGACGAAGTGTATCCTTACCAGTATAGTACCATACGCCGACAGTATTCTGAGCCTTGGCATCGCCCTTGTTGGCTTTGTCAATCATCAAGGCAATACTATCAACTTTCTCCACCTTTGCTTTGGTCTGCTTTTTCTTTGCAGGGGCAGCATTTACCATTGCCACAGACATGGTGGCTAATATCATCATTATAAAAAACTTTTTCATGACGTTTGAATTTTACTTAATTAAACAATTGTTTTATCCACTCAATAACTCCTGTATTCTTCTTCCGTTGTGTTGATTCTATCTCTTCAACTGAACTTTCTGAATATGGAAACTTCTTGGTGCCGCTCTTCGATTCTGCAGGTTCCAATTCCATCTTGTCTGCAACAACCTTCATGACCGGAATCAAAATCGCGGTGTTATTATCATCACTGTCAGAACACATCTGGGCGATTGTCGACATTTTGATTTCATCGCTCATATCTTCATTGAAAAGAATGTCGGTAATCTCGTCATCGTCAACTTGGTCACATACCCCATCGGTGCATAAGAGAATATAGTCACCCTCATGAACATCTTTCGTGTTCAGAACTGTTGCCATACAACGATTCTGGTCAGAATCCACAGACTCCATATAACGAGTAATAACGTGTTTCTGGGGATTGTCAAGTGCTTCGTCAGGAGTTATCATCCCGTTATGGACCATTGAGTTTACCAACGAATGGTCTTCAGATCGGTATATGATGCCTTGGCCTTTACGAAGCTGATATATACGGCTATCACCTATATGAGCCAGTGTACATCCTCCATCATGGAAGCAGGCAAATGTGAGAGTCGTTGCCATTTCCTGATTGTTTCTGTTCGACTTACGATCTAATGCGTCATATGCTTCGTCCAAGACCCTTGAAAATTCCGCACTGCCAAAAGTCAAGCTAAGATCTACATCGTTCATTGCTTTGCCGATTGTATCACAAACGGTTTGGCTGGCTACTTCTCCTTTTTCGCATCCTCCGACTCCATCACAAACGACAAAGAATCGCTGTGAGGCAGAGGGCTTGTCTAAATCAGGAAACCGTGAGTCTTCCTGATAGTCGCGCTGTCCCTGCTGATGGAACGAGTATGTTTGCCCAAGTGTAATCTTCATTTTTTTACGGGATTAAAAGTGAGAGTGGTGTTTCCCAACTTGATTATGTCACCGTAGTTGAGGTCAAAGCTGCTTCCTTCTGGTTGGTCTTTACCATTGATAAGGACAGGGTTGGTTGCATGTTCGACCGTTAAGTGGAAAGTATATCCTCTTGCGGTTTTGTTGACATCAATACAAATTGACTTTGCACTGGCATACTCATCTTTGAGCGACAGATTCGAAGGATTTTCATAGTCCCTTCTACCGACATAGTTCTTTCCTTCACGGAGGACAAAATGTTTTCGACCTGTTATTGACCACCATGTGAGTTTCGCGTTTGTTCTGCATCCAACGATTACATACTTATCAGTAAGAACCCCTTGTTCGACGACTTTAACTTTTTGAAAAGAGCGTCTGATTGGGAATGGGTTTTCTTCTCGTTCTATATTTGGTGTTTGAACTGCAGTACCTTTAATGATAATAGGCGCATTACAGGTTTTATGCATGGCTCTAAACACTTTGGGTTCCGTTGCCTTGGTGAGAATTGGCTTACCACACACGGGACAAAGAACTATATATTGTTTACCAACAACGGCCTGCTCTTTTACCGCATAAATCCCTTCTTTGGATGTGATCACCACTTTGCCAAGCAATGGTATAGCAGTTTTTTTTAAACCACCAACAGGGATGCTAAGTTTAAGTTCTGTATTCTCTGCCATAATTGTAAACTTTATATTTATTATTCGTCAATGAAGTCATCTGAATCTACATCGTCATCGTAGTCTTCATCAGGGGCCGGTTCTGGATCTGGTTCAATGAGACGTTCATCCTCTAAGCCTTCATCTTCTAAAAGTTGAGCCAGCAACTCTTCATCAGAAACTTCTTCGTCTGCAGATACAGGAACTGTAACACTGTTCGCTGCAATATCCTCACTGGTCGGGTTTGGAGTGTTGATAATATCATTTGTGGGGTCATCTCCTTGCGGCTCTCCATCGTTGTGGGCAAGATAGCCTCCATTTGGATCAACCATAAACATCAAGTCGCTTGCCATCAAATTTCCTTCTGCTTCACCAACATAGTTACCTGCCATATCGAACACGTCAGTAAAGTATCCGTCACCATCAACGTCGGCAAGCAAATATTGCGCTCCATCTGGTGTGTGTACTGCTGCAACAAGCATCTCTGAGCCGTCTGCTCTGTAAAGCGTAGCCAATTCATCGACAGAAATAATAGTGGGACTGTCAATATCGTATGGGTCAATATTCTGCTCTCCTATGATTTGCTGAGCAACGAGATTTGGATCAACCTCATCTGGCTTATCAACAGTAGGCTCATTCACATCGTTGTTGGTCGGCTGTGGCTGGTTGTTGTCTACCTGCTGAGTCTGAGAATTGTCCGAAGTTTGCGTCTGAGTGGTGTCTGTGGGCTGTGGCTCTGTGATGTGATCATCCGACTGCGACTGCGTTTGCTGAGCCGTCTGCTGTGAGCCTGTGGTTTCTGACTGCTGGTTGTCCTGAGCTTCAGTTTTCTCTTCAGTCTTTTCGTCCGGTTTTGGCTCTGGTTTCTCCTTGTCATCAGGGGAAGGATGTCCATAAGCTGCACCAGCAGCATATCCTCCACCTCCTGCGGCAGCTCCAAATGCTACTACACCTGCGGCAGTCAAAATAGTACGAGTATTGTTTCTGCCACCTTTTACATTGTTGCCATCGGCATTTCCTAATTTAAACTTTTTGGTACTCATAATTCTTAAATTTTAAACGTTTGATGTTGCAAAGGTAGGTATTATTTCGGAACCTTCAGCATCTTTTTATGCCTACTGGATAAAGGTGTTGTGGTTCTTTTACCAACAATGGGGTTTCCATGACGAACCCTACCATTTTGTAATAACCGTGTCGTGAGAAGAACTTGGACCAATTAAAACGGGGTGTTGTACTTGTCTGTAGTTTTGGGTACGCGCCGTCACGTCATTATATACATATCGGAACAATTCCATCATTGTGATTTGGCGGTCTTCGTTCTTGTCTGCCTTACCACGAAGTCCTTTTAACAGGGCTTGTGTGTAAAAGCCATGCCCAATCCAGTTGTTCTCGGTAGAATACTCATTAGCTCTAGATGACATCATGAACGTAACACCTTTATGGGCATCCGCCCACTCATATTCTGTTGGCGTTACACTACCTGACATACATGCATCTATAAAACAAAACACTTCTTTGGTCTTGGCCTTTGATAACATCTTCATCAAGTCGCGATAATAAAAACTTTCAGGTCCATAAGCCAGAATCATACCCGTATCTCCGTGACCTGAGAAAAAAAAGATAATTTTATCTTCTGGTTTAGCCAATTGGATAATAGCATTCAACTTCTTTTCAATGTTAGATATTGTCGCATTACTACTGGTCAATGTTGTGACAATCATTCCTTGTTTGTCAAACACCTTTTTCAGGTGTTTTACATCCTTTGTGGTGTTCTGAAGGTTTGCACTCTGAATGCCATAGTTAGATACGCCCGTAAGAAGAGCGTATGTTTTTTGTGCGTTGATTCCAATGGCAATCAATACAGCTACTAGTAATAATGATATACGTTTCATATTAGTTATGTTGAATGTTACACGATTGACATCTCATTAATGCTACTTCTGCTTCAGAGAGCGAGTGGTTGCATACAGGATTAGGGCATTGAGAAAACATTTTCTTCTGCTCTTTTATCTGTTTTTCAATCTCTTTTTTCTTCTCATTGGTATTATATAAGAACTCTATAGCAGGATTTGCAAAAGTTGGGATTAGAAATTTGATCATTGTTCCCTCTGGAGATAGTCCTCCTTTTACGAAATAGTCATATAATATCCAAAGACCTGCAATGATACCAGGGAGAATACGCAAAATCATCTTTTGTATCTTTAGCATTTTTAGACGTTTTGCTCCATCACTGGAAATCTCTTCAATTTTGGCTAGAATAAACTCAAATTCTTCATTGAAGTTTCCATATGATTCGGCTTGTTTGGCATAAAAACAGCAACATCCCGTCGCGTCATCTATCCCCAACCTAACAAATGTCATAGGTGTGATTCTGTACTTACCAGGATGCTCTCTGTCTCCTATTTTCCTGAAATTACCATCTTCTTCACGAATATAAGTACCATTGGTTGACCAACGGTCTTCAAGCCACCAATATCCATTATCGTCAATAGTGATAGTTGCATGTTTACTACTCATCCATAATTGCAACTCTTTATACGAGAACGGCTGGTAGACTTCTCCTTTACTGGAATCTAATTTTTCAGGCTTTTCCTTACCTAATATTATCGTTTCCATTTTCTTTCTTTCCTTTTATCTTAATACTCTTAGCTATTGCATTCTTATAAGATTTCAAGATGTTCTTGGGTATGGGGACACGTATTTCATTCTTGTCATTATCTGAAAGAATCAATATCTGTTTCAGGACATCAACTCGTGTCAAATATGCATGATTGATGATGAAACTACGTCCCATCCTAATAAAACGATTCTTCTTGCCATTGTAAGACTTTAGGGTCTCTTCCAATTTTGAGATGCCTGTTGTAAGAGTAACTTCCTTCTTGGTTATATACACAACACGTGAATAGTTGCCATTTGCTTGAACAACAGCTATCATGTCTGTTTCGACACAACTCAGTTCGTCCCGGGTGTTAATATATAATTTAGCCATATTCTTGATAGTTTCTATAGTCCATTTAACGCAGAAAGCCCTTCAACGTCTGTCTCATGAGGCAGAACGTTGAGGACTTTCCTTTATTTCCCTGTAATCCGTGAAGGATTCCTATGTCGTTAAGCGCAAGTGGAACATCCATATTTGCTCTTTGCTTTAGCGGTTAGTACTTCGGTTCTTCAACAATCGCTGCACAAACCTATCTGCATAGAGAAAGTGCAGACCTACCATATTTCCACTCAGGCCCGCCACATCCTCTAATCTACTTTGGAGAAGCCTGCGCTTGGAGCGCAGCTTCAACGTAGATTAGAATTGCTCGTTAAATCCCTTTCGAGGTAGCGGTTCGAGTGGAAAATTGAGCAAATATGTATTTGTACTCTCTTTCGAGAAATACGCGCCAAAATTACAAAAAAATATTGAAACGAAATCACACAAAGCCAAAAAAGTTGCAAAAAGAGACAAAATTTCTCCTTTTGAGAGCAAAAATTGCATAAAAACGACCAGGTTGATGACAAAATCAGTTGCAGATTCAATCCGATCTACCCAAGCATTACACAAGTCCTACCCAAGCTGTAGCCATACTCCAGCCATACTCATGTGTATGGCACAAAGCAGCCTAGAGTAAAGCTAAAAGCAGAGTGAAAGCAGGCTAGAGTATGGCTAAAGTGAGCTAAGGGCATACAGCGGCACGATTTCGATATGCCTGACTGCTTGGTTGTCTTCGGCATCGGAATGGTCAAAATGCGAGAAATTCTCGAGTGAACAGCGGATGGCATCTGTCAGGTGTCGTTTACGCATATAGAGGTATAGGCTCTGCATGCTGCCCTGTGTATTGGCTTTCACCTCTATGGGTAGCACACGACCATCTTTGACCATCAGATAATCGACCTCGGCATTGCCGTTCTTCGACTGGTGCTGCCAATAGTACATGGCGGGTTTTACGAAACAGTCGCCATATTTGACCATCTCCAGTCCTGCGAACATCTCCGACAGCGCACCTTTATTGACCATATCTGTCTCGGTGGAAAGCAGGATGTCGGATGCAGGTGTGCCAAGCATGGTCAGCATCAGGCCCGTGTCAAGGAACAGGTATTTTCTGTAACTCATGTCTGTCTCAGCCCCCAACGGCAGTCCGTTGCCATTGGTGTGAGTAACGGGGATTATCAGGCCTGCCAGTGTGAGGAGTGACAGGGCGTCCTTGATGCTCGAAGAATGGATGTCGCGCGAGACTTGGGCATACACGAATTTGCTTCCTGTCTGATGAGCAACAGAGTCGAGTACCATACGCAGCAATACGGGCGACACACGTCGCTTGTACTTGGGGAAGTCGTCCTCATAGGTGTCGATGATGTCATTGTGGACACGTCTCACCTCAGCATAGTTGTTGCCTTCTATCCATTCCGTTACCGCTGCCGGCATGCCACCTACGAGAAAGTACGAACGGAGTTGTTCCTTCATCCGGGTGTGGAGCGGCCCGACAAGCGGGTTGGCTGACGATGCTGCCTGCTTGGCTTCTACCTGCAAGTCGAGCCCCTGAGCAGACAGGAACTCGTCGAATGAGAACGGGTACATATATAAAGAGCGAATTCTGCCCACGGCAAAAGATGGCAGCTCTTCCAAGGCAAATTCGAGTAGTGAACCGGCAGCGATGACATGCAGCTGCGGATAGTCTTCCTTGAAGTAGCGTAAGGCCCTGATGGCTGGTTGGCACGACTGGATTTCGTCGATAAACAGTAGTGTCTCGCCGGGGACAATGGGTATGGAGAGCGTAGCACTAAGGTTGGAGCAGGTCTTTTTGACATCAATGTCCTCTGTGAACAATGTCCTGAGTGACTGCTGCCTTTCCAAGTTAATCTCCACATAGTACTTGAATGTTTTGCCAAGTTCGCGCACAGCAGTCGATTTGCCCACCTGACGGGCACCACGGATAAGCAGCGGTTTGCGTCTCGGAGCGTCTTTCCATTCGAGTAGTTTCTGGTCAATATGTCTTTTGTAATATGGCATAACGAAGCTATTTGACTCTGCAAAGTTACTACTTTTTCTGAAATCCAATGCAAAAAGTGGGCAAAACTTTCAAAAATCCAATGCAAAAACTTGCAGAAGGGTACTAAAATCCCACCCAAAGGGTGTTTCCCCCGTTACATCTCCGTGGATATAGCGTACATGTCAATGCCATACTTCCGAAACCGCCATTTCCGAAACCACCATTTCGGATGACCAGTTTCCTACCTCACTCCGACAGTCCTACCCAAGTATTTCCCTCGCCCTACCCAAGGAGATGGCAAGCCCAAACAGCTTGCCTGGGCTTGCGAAGTACTTGCCAACTCCTTGCCAAAGGCTTGCTAGAACTGTGATTAGGAATATAATTAGCGTTATCATAAAAAACTCCCGTTGCCTTTTGTGTATAAGCAACGGGAGTTTTTTACAATCGTGTTTAGAGGTGTGCAGTCAAGCACTCGCCCTTTCGCAAATGGACTACACAGAGCATGACTTCCACCACTTCCGAACGGCCTTCTCAAACTTGTTGTTCAGGCGAGAATAGCGAGTATCGAGCCATCCGCGATTGCGTCCGACCTCTTCAGCCACGTCAACGGGAGCAACACCCTCAATGAAACGACGGGACCAGATGTAGCGATCCTGGTCGCTCCAATTCAGTTTGGCGGGGAATTCGTACAGGAATTCCACAACCTTCTCACGCACTTCCTCGTCAGTGAGATCAGTACCGAATACGTCGGAAAGAGGATTGGCGTCCGACTTGGTATTCATCCATTCCGACAAGTCTGCAGCGAAATCGGCAGACACGGTGACTACATGTTTCGTCTTGTCACGGAGAATGTTCTCTTCCGAGAACTCTTCAGAGCGCAACAGTGCATCCTTCAACTTGTTCTCGCCTGCCTTTTTGGATGCTTCATACTCCGCGTCGCTGATGTGCAAACGCTTCATAATCGTTTCCTTGGAAAGTCTGTCAGCATAAATGAAGGTCATGATGGCGTGATATTTGCTACCTGCCAGCATGCTATCAATCACCATCTTGCACTTGGTGGGAGCCTGAGAGAGAAGGGCAAGACGGGTGTTACCAACAGTGCGGGAACGCACTTCGTCAATCCAGTGCTCCTCAACCAGACGCTCCAGGATGGCATTCTTGGCCACCTTTCTCAGCCAAGCGAAGAAGGAGCAGCGTCCCTGAAATGTAGACAGGGGAGACCAGCTACCATTGGCCCAAAGGGCCTGGTAAATAATTTCGCTGAAGTCTTCCGGCTTCACATCCACGTCGTAGTCCTTCTTCAGGTCGTAAATCATCTTTGAACGGAGGGGAGCAATCTGGCAAGCCTTCTTTTTATAGTTCCCCTTTGCATCGGGCACTTCCGTGTCAAAGAAGAACTGACGGCAGTACTCAGGGTCGCTCATCAGATTCTTGATGATTTCCTCATCGCGGGTTACATACTCGTCCGAAGAACCGCACAAAGATTCATTATTCTTTGCGCAATTCTGATTTTCTTTGCGGACACAATTCTCCTTAGAAAGGAGTGATTCGGTGGCAGACGACTGCCTGGCAGTCTCAGCCTGATTGTTCCATCGTGTACTCATAATGCAATGTATCTACTACAGATTGTCGTCTGTAGCGAGATACATTATGCATCGTCAATATTAACATGACACGATAGCTCATTCTACACTCTATTTTTTTCAAAACGAATAATTTGGCTGTAAAATTACTGATTATTCTTGAATACACAAAATAATCAAAGATAAATTATGTTAATCACAAAATTTCTCCACCAACAAAAATTGAGGTTGGCCAGCCGCTCGTTCCAGCGGCATTGGCCTTCCCCAAATTTACTTCATAAATAACGTATCTCACGATATTCTACCTAATGACAACTTTCTTTCCATTAAAGATATAGATGCCAGGTTGGACTGGTTTAGACATAAGCCGTACACCACGTAATGTGTACCATGCCTCATGATCGACATTAACATCATACACATTCACTTTCACACTCGTTGAAGAATCCAAGTCCTCAACAACTCCCCAGCCTCCATTCCACCAGGAAAGAGACGTGTATTTATTTTTTGTTCCACTTGGAACATGCCATAAGCAGTCATCAGAAATATCGTCAAAAGGAGAGTAGTAGGAATCTTGTGATACAACATCGTTCATATTGTCTATTCCACTATAAATCGATGAAAGTGAAGAACAACACCAGAATGCAGCTTCTCCGATTCTCACAATGCTAGCCGGTAACTTGACACTTGAAAGCGAGTCACAAAAGGCTATTGCATAATCGCCAATCTTAGCACATTTCTCTGGTAGTTCAATCTGCTTCAATCTACTACAGCCAAAGAACGCATAACCCTCAATTCGTTGAGTAGAAGCAGGAAGTACTATTCTCTTCAGGTTGCTACAGTTGTAGAACATGCTTTCACCTATAACATCTTCACCAGTCCTGGAAAAACCATACTCATCGTAATAATCACCTCCACTGACAACCCTGGCTTCACGAAGATCCAATTCCTCAAGTTCCCCATCTTGAAGCATCTGCCGAATAAGACGAATATCTGTTCCGTTTACCTGCCCAGAAATTGCAAGTTTCTTAATGGTACGCCACGCAGAAGTTCCAATCTCTGTTGGAAGTGAACCAGCATCAGACATTACCACTTTCACCTCATCTGAAATCTCTCTTGAGAGGATTGTTAGAGTACCATTTACATACTCTATGTTGTAGTTCTTGGCTGTAGCCCCGCTTATGGTAATCTTATAAGTGCCGGGGGCGGAGTCCATACCAGCCTCACATACTAATTGCGGCTTTGACATAAGCACATCTTCGTCTTCGCCATTCTTGAATCCGTTATAGGAGGCTGTGAATAGTGGCATGGAATCCCCTTGTCTCATAGTATAAGAACCGGCAGAGATTATAAGCGGGGCTGCAGTTATAGTCAGTGTGCCATTGGTATACTGTACATTTGAATCGCTAATGGTTCCTTGTGATATGACGATATCATAAGCACCGACAGAAGAAGCCTTGGTTGCCGAACAGGTGATTGCTGGCTGACCCGATGAAATGGCACCGCCACTGACGGTATACTCAAATGTTGGGTTAGCATCGCCATATACACGAGTGTAGTTCTTTGCCGTTATAATTACATCCTCTCTTATCGTATAGTTGGAGGTGAGAACATTACTAGTTTCATAGCCACTCTTGTAAGCAATTGCCTTGAGTGTGCAGTCAGAGTTCATGGTAATACCTGATGAAGTGTACTTCGTGCTATTCTTCGTTGGAGTCGTACCATTCAGTGTGTAATATATATCAGCACTGACAGTTGCTCCGTTTGATTTAGCAACCAGATTCACAATGGAACCCTTATCTACCTTCCCACCTGACGGAGTAGATGTTAATGCAAGCTTGGGAGAAGAAACCGTAAACTTCCATTCCATTACGGGTGTACTAATGATGCTATTATTCTTGCCGTTTATCTTGGCTGTAGCCCTTAACGTACATGACTGATTTATCACAATTCCTTCTGTAGGTTTATAGATAGGGTCACCTAAAGTGGGAGTTGAGCCATTCAAGGTATATCTTATGGATGCATTGGACTTGTTGGAATATAAGTGCACCACGGTTCCCTTTGTCACATTTCCTCCAGCAGGATCCGCAGTAAGGGTAATATCAACAACTGTGTACTTCACAGTAAGGACATCACTCGTTTTGTACCCATCTTTATACGCAATAGCTTTCAACGTACAATCGCTATCAATAGTGATACCCAAATTGTAGCGTGTGCTACTCTTACTGGGTGTGCTTCCATTAAGAGTATAGTATATATCACATCCTGAAATATCGCTTCCATTATAGGTTACATTCAACTTTATGGTCTGCCCTATTCCAATCTGACCGCCATCAGGAGAAGCCGATAGCTGAAGTGCAGGGGCAGAAGAACTACATTTGATATAAAAGTTTGAAGAGAAAGTTCCATAGTAATAGTATAGCCTTCCTGCAGAATATACCTCTCTATAGCAAGTATAGTCGCACCTTACTGTCTCTGAACCCGTGAAGTATGAAAGTATCTTCACCGAACTTGTACCAGAGTAAACAGACAAATACTTACTGTCACTTGAATAAGTTGACTCCAAAATACCATTATATCCCGCTGGAGTTGATGGATTCGGCAAAGATATGGTCTCACCAACCTTACCAGAATAGTATTGGGCATAAGTGGCGCATACTGTCATCAAAGCAATCATGAGTGCAGCAATCTTAGTTTTCATTTTAGTAGTTTCCGATATTATAACCGTCGGAATAGCGGCTCTAAGTTGTTGTATAACATAAGCTCTCAACTGAGCTTCTTTGTCCTTTTATGACTAAACAATTATTAAAGTAACCAATTTCTTCAAATTTATGGCAACCAAAATACACTGTCATTAATCTCGTTTCTCCCGAGTGACCACAGTCTCTTGTCTGTTAGCGAGTCCACAGCGGGATAGCCCTTTACGTATATGGTTTCCAAGACCCACAAGGCTTCCCGTCTGCCAAGACACGCATGGTCACTAGCCTTCAGATAATACTGTCGAGCCAATGGGATGTCGCTTACGCTATCATTGGGAATCTTTGCATAGTAGTCTCCCAACAAGCGATAAGCCATCGGAAAACGGTCTACTATCTTCAAAAGGGTCTCAGGTTTTAAGTCTCCGCCATATTCTTCACCAGCAACAATGATGTCCTTGAATACATCGGCAATACTACTACCACCTTCTATACTCTTATCGCAATAGGCAAGAGCATCATCTTTGTTGCCCTTCTTCCATAATATGACCGCCTGCATGAGAAATCCTTCAGGGATTCCCATATCTGACAGTTCCTTCGCTTTGGCTAAAATGGAGTCTTCATTCTCTGTATGATTAATCATATCCAACGCTTGATATGCTATCTTGGTCATATCACTGTCAGGAACTTCCTTAAACAGGGTGTTTATATTAGGAATAGCCTTGTATTCCTCTGCCATGAACCCCATGGTCACTACATTGAGAAGATTAGGCTTTCCCAATGTGCCATCAAGATGATACCGAGCCATCTTCACGTAGGCATCACCGATACCAAGTCGGGCCTGGTCAAAGTAATACTGCACACTGTCGGATGGAGTTGTTACATACTCCACACGGAAGGATGGCTCAAGTACGGCCTTACCTTCCTTCTCAACCCTTAACTCATGTTGGCTGCATCCGCAGAGGAATACTGCCAGCAAAAGGATAATTGTAATCTTGTTAATCATCATTGTCACTATTTATCGTTATCTTTAATCTTTGGATTCTCGCTTCTTGAGAGCGGAGAGAATGGCACTGATGCCTGCATCCCGCCTCTTGCGCTCACTCTCAAAGGTGAGGTGGTCGGGTGTTCCGTTGGGAAAGAGAGGGGCTTCTTCCTTGCGCCCCAAGGTGATGTTGATGTTGAGACGGCAACGGTCCCTGAAGCGGACGGTGGCCGCATAACGATAGCAGAAACGCTCCAGGAGCAGTGACTTGTAGGTCTTGCCAGAGGTCCACCCAATGTGGTTGTAGTACTCTATCTCGTTGTTGAGAACGAACTCTCCAACTGCCTCTGCGATGGTAGAGTAGCGCGAGAGCAAGACGGGATGGGAACCGGTGAGAGTCTTCAACGACTTGAGCATCGGTTCCGTCTGCTTCATCAGGTCGTAGGCGATGTCGTAGTGGGTCTGGGAAGTACGGCACTCAGAAGACTGGGCCACATTGAGTGCCTGCTCAATCTTGGTGATGAGCGAGGTGGCCTTAGCCTCCGTCCACAAGTCATCGATATGACTGATGCCGGAACGCTTCACGGCCTTGTCCCACCACCAGCAATCACCATCGGAAGCCACGACAATCTCTTCGAGGAGCATGGGCAACAGCTTATCGGGGATGGTGACATCAAACCCGTTGCTGATAGTATGGATAAGTTCTGCGCCGTAACGCTGATAAAGGCGCGAGGCGACCTGAATGGCCTTGGAGTATGAGCGGGGATCCTTCAGAAGGCAGCACACCAACTGGTTCTGCAGGGCGGACATGTTCTGTTCGCCATCCTCCCAGACCTTCCTGGCTTCCAGCAGGTCGCCCGTCTGACGGAGAACCGTGAGTGCACGGGCATCGGTGTCGGTGAGGTTCATGAACCAGAGCAGGCCATAGCGCAGACGATCTACAGGAACGCTCAACGAGGACATATACGACAGCAACGAAGACTGGCTGCGGTCAGCTTTGGCCCCAAAGACAGTGTCCATATCCATGGGAAACGAAACGAACTTGCCAATAGCGGCATACGCCTTCATGCGGCTGTTGTTGGACGACAGGGTGGTAGAGGAGTCGCTGGTGGCGACTCCCATACCCCTGAAAGGATTGTGCTGAATGTAATCTTTGATTCTCATACTTCTTTGCTTTATTGGTTTATCCGAGCAGACCCTCTGCCTCACGGATTTCTTCCATGCTCTCCTTGGCACTGAGAATGCGACGGAATGCCTTTGTCACCTCTTCCTTGGTGAACTCCTTGTCAATGAGTTTCAGGGCTTCGTTCACGCACCAGCGGGCATGTTCCTTATCGCTCCAGGCCACGTTGTCGAAGTTGTGGTCGTACCACCTGATGATGCTGGGGAGCCTGGTCTTCCACCGCAGGTCGAGGGCAAGGAATTCCACCTCATCCAGTATCTTCTTGGCAGCGGCCACATCGCGGTTCTCCTTAGCACTCTCGATATAGACCTCGAGATAGTGGAAGGCATACTTGCTGCGGTCGTCACCACTGTTGCCTACCGACAGCTTCAGCAGGGCCATCTCCTTCTCCACCTTGCGGATGATGCGCTCCCACGCCGTGTCGCACTCCAGGCGGTAGATGTCGCGGAGCAGTTCCTTATACTGTTCGACAATGGCTTTGGTCTCTGTGTGACGGCGACTGACTCTGAGGGTGTAAAGCCGGTTCTTCAGCACCTCGACGGCTACGTTCTCCGACTCCAGCATATCGAGCGTCTGACGGGCATGCTCTGCATACTTGGTGATGAGGGCATTGGCATCCTGACTGTTGAAACGCGGTGTGGTGTCGAGCGTCTTCTCGATGGTCTCATCGGTCTTGGGAACATAGATCTCGAACTTCATCATCTCGCTGCTATCGACAGAAACCTGCACTTCCACTTCTGTTCCGGCCGGAATCTCATGCACAACGTCCTTGCCCGTGACAATGAGGTCGGCGACATGCTCATAGAGGTCGGCAGGGGAGTTGGTCACATAGCTTGCAGCCTGGTAAACCGGGATCTTGAGGAAGGTATTCTCATCGTTTGGAACCAGCGTCATGGTGGTCTTACGACCATTGGCCACGCCGTGAGCCGGAACGGGCTTGTTCTTTTCCAGGCCCAGGAAGGGCACGAACTCCTGACGGTTGTCCTCCTCATCCCACACTCCGAAACCAATGTGCTGGGGCAGTGGTGCGGCTGACACCTGCAAACCCTGGAGAATGGTCAGATTGTCGGGAGTGACCTTGACGTTATGACCGAAGTCGTTGGTGAAGCGTACCGTGAAGTTGTTGGCAGTGTGCTCTGCCAACGAGAGGTCGATGACGATGCCCGAGTCCTCGTAGGGTACCTTACCGCTGCTCCATGCCCCGTCGCCACGTACTATCTCGACGGTCATACCCTCGGTCATCACCCGCTGGTCCTTGACCTTGATAGCAAGGAATGCTATCAGGTCGGTGGACATGGTATCGTAGTGCATCTCAATCTCGATGGCATCGGCATCTGGAGCTACCATCAAATCTGCCGGGATATCGCGGGTAGCCGCATAGAGGGTAGCACCCCTGGCGACTGCCGTCATCGGATCCACCGACGTATCAATGTTGGGCGAGACTTCCTCTTTGAGCATCTGGCGCAGGTAGGGCGAGTAGGTAGGACCTCCCACGAGGATGAGCTTGGTGAGTTGATTGCCGTCCAGGTGGTTGCGCTGGAGAATCGTCTGGCAGATGGCGACTGCCTTCTTGAAGAACGGCTCCATGATGGGATAAGCCATCTCACGGGTGATGGTCAGGTCGAGTTCGATCTCCCTGCCAGTGTCGTCGCTGCCCAACTCACCAAGGTCGGAGAGAATTTCCGCACAGGGAGCAGTGGAGAGCTGCACCTTGGCAGACTCCGCATAGCCCTTCAGAGCCTCGCGCAACATCGCGGCCTTCTTCTCTGCGGCTAGGATCTTGTCCACCTTGAAGTTCTTCTTGACGTAGGGGGAGGCTGTCCGAAAACTTAATGTGAGCTAAATTGAGCACATGAATATCTTCCTCCTTTTTGCAACCATCTGATTATCAATAAGTTT